>Ga0209541_10000623_pt1 | contig 70061 bp, 92 predicted proteins | sample RifCSPlowO2_01_FD_184027 | JGI IMG/M metagenome (GOLD analysis project Ga0209541, IMG submission 184027) | Groundwater microbial communities from Rifle, Colorado - Rifle CSP2_plank lowO2_0.1 (SPAdes) (version 2) | ecosystem: Environmental > Aquatic > Deep subsurface > Groundwater | place...
CATCAGCGAAAATTGTAATTGCTACATAATCATTAATAATTGCTGTTTCTTGATATTGGCTAAATGTTTGTTTAGGTAAGAATCTCATTTTGGTTAATTTCATCTTTAGAAAAGGTCCAATATAGGGTAAAACTTCATCTGAAGCAATGTGTCTTTGAGAAAGATTATTAGCAATTCTTTTTACATACATGTTCTTCCACCAAGTCAGTCCGATAAAATCAGTAGTTTCTTTAGATCCTCCAAAAGTAAGAAATTCTCCTTTTGGTAAAGAGATGAGTTTATAGTAAACTTCTGAGATGCCTTTTTTTCCTTTGAACATCGAAGTATGAGTCTCTTCTTTTTGCATCATTGTTTGTTTTCTTTTTAATTCCGGTAATAGTTGCTCAAAACGTTTTTTCTTTGCTTCTATATACTGAAGAAAATATTCTGGTTCTGTTGCAGAATATACTTTGTGTTTGCCCTGCTGTATATAGCCCACAAGTCCTTTCTTAATCAATGATAAGAGTGCTCGATGAGTAACTGAACTTTGTAACGCAGTTTTTTCTATGATTTTTCCAGCATGACTTGTTCCATTTTCTAAGAGTACTATATACACTTTAATTTCTGATGGCGTTAAACCCAAATCTTCTAAGATCTCGATATCCATAGTTAGAAATAACTTAGTATAATATATAAATGTTTTTATTACACTCCCAATTGAGAGAACAATTAATTAAATAGTGTGAGGTACCACTTTTTAGTTATGAAACCAAACAAAGAAACATTGAGAAGAACCATAAACTATTATAGGCAGACAGCAATGCATCCGATGACGCCTTTCGAAAATCGTTATAGTCTGCCGAATGTCATTAGGGCTAATTCGCCTACAACCAACATATCCTTAACCGGATTTTTTAACCGCATGAGTCTTTTAAGAAATCATGAAGAATTGGGTGGATATGATCCCTCTAAAATAAGCCAAATTATTCGAGAGTCAGATACTTCTTTAGAAAAACAAACTCCTGAACATAAAAAACGGGCAGGTCCTTTAGGATATGAAGATTCTTCGCCTTATGGAGACGATTTTACAAAAGACTTGAGAAAAATTAATGTTGTAAACATTTTTGAAGCAGCCAAAACAATAGAAGAGAAAGCAAATATTGCATATTTGATGGGGGAAAGTACACGAGTGATAAGATGTGTTATTGATCAGAGATCTACATTAGGATACTATTCTGTTAGACCTCCAAATATACCTGAAAGTGTAGTAGATCCAGTACTAAGATATTTTAGTGAAACAGGACAACTAGAAAAAAAGTTACGTTTTGCAGATAGGATGAAAAAATATGACGTGGCTGCTGAAACTGCTTTACAGCAAAAGAATAAAGAAGGAAGTAATTTTGCAGTAGCAGAATGTTTATATCTCGATGGAAGGGTGGAAGAAACTTTAGATTTCTATCTTAAAGTAGCCAAGCATCCTATGTATGTGTACGGGTTTTTATTTAAAAATGCGGAAATGGAATTAGCTAAAAAAATAGCCCCTACCCTTATAAAAAAATTAGAAGAGAGAAATAACTCTAAGGATGTATATAATTTTGACTCCAATAAAGAAGATATTGAAGAACTAAAAAAATTTCTTAAATCTTAGAAAGTCTAAAATTATTCTCAAAAAATCATGATAAATAGCCAAATTATAAATAATTTTTAAATGATTGATAGCTTAATCAAATCTAACCATCTATTCTCTCCTAATTCTAAATTAACTCCTGCTTTTTCAGAAGGTATTTCATCAGTAGTAGAATGATTTTCAATAAAGTTGTGTTGAATAACTATAGCAGTCATTAAAATAGGAGCAGACCATAACGCTTTCAGTCCTCTAAAATCTATAACTCTATCTTTGATTTTCATAAAAACAGTCTCAATCCTGTAATTATGAACTCTTGTTGTTTGATAGTTTTGTATTTTGTGTTCTATTGTTAAACCTCCAATCTTATTGGAATAAAAGAGTTTTCTAAATGCTCTTGGATAGAAAACTCCAGCATCTGTTTGGATATATTTTGGTTTTCCTTTATTTATTGCTTTTTTAAGAAATTCTTGAGCTTCAATAGGATTAGCAGATAAACTATAATGAAATCCTGTAATTAATCTAGTATCCCAATCAAGACAACACCAAAATCTATCTAACTCTCCTTCTCTATTTATCATAGTTTCATCAGCGTAAAAACTATTGCCTAAATTGTAGCCTTGCTTTTCTATAAATTTATGGACTTTTAATGTATATTTTCTAACCCAATCCAAAACAGAAACATGACTTATTTTATGATTAAGATGTCTTTTTAATTGGTTTCTCATTTTCCTGCTTGATAAATTAGAAATATACATATCGATAGACATTGTGATTATCTCGGGTTTATTCCTCATTCTATAAAATCCATCATCATTAGTGAAAAATCTCTTACAATCTTTACAGAAATATTTCTGAATTTTCCCTCGATATTCTGTTTTTCTAAAACCCTTTTTAGAGAACTTAGAACTTGAGCAATGTTTACACTTTATAGCATTTTCCATGCTATAATTAGGCACCCGAAGTATATAAACCTTTCGGAACCCGAATAGTTAAGCTTCCCCTATTATTATCTTATTCTTTTCAACTTTTACTTTTAGCTCTTTATCTAATAGATTTAGCTGTTCAACTACCTCTTTTGGAAGATTAATCCTATATTTATAATAAGTTGTATTACCAATCTTTTTATCAACCACTTTCATAACCTTCATAAAATCATTAGGAACCCGAAGTTTAAAAAACTACCGAAATTCATTAATAATAGATGACGTCTACTTTACAGCTCACCATTAAAATTACCTTAAATATTTTTCAATTCTTTCCAAAGCTTTTTTAATTAATTCAATTTTTGCTGCATAGCTTAGTCTTATATATCCTTCGCCATATTTTCCAAATTCTGTTCCAGGGACTACTGCTACTTTGCATTTATTCAATAACTCTTTTGAAAATTCTAGACTGTTTTTTCTAGTCACTTCTCTTATATTCGAAAAAGCATAAAAAGCACCCTGAGGCATTAATGTCTTTAACCCAATTTCATTTAATCTTTTAACAATAAACTTTCTTCTTTTATTATATTCATCAACCATTTTTTTAATATAAGATTTATTTATTGTCAATGCTTTCATTGCCAAATTTTGCGAGAGATTATTCGGGCATAATGTCATATAATGGGTTGTTTTAGTAACATGCTTAATTAATTTATCTGGAAGAACACAATATCCCAAGCGAAAGCCGCACATTGCATATGTCTTAGAAAATGTATAAAAACTAACAACGTGATTATTCATTCCGTTCAAGCTTCCTGCTGAAAAATGTTTTGAATCATAGACTAAACTTTCATAAGCTTCGTCTGAAAATATGTATAAATCATTTTCAACTGCAATATCTGCTATTTCTTCTAATATCTTTCTGCTTAAAACAGTTCCAGTAGGGTTATTTGGGGTATTTAATAAAATAGCTTTTGTTTTTCCCTTTTCAATTTGTTCTCTAATAACATCAGGATTTATCTGAAAATTTTCCTCTTCATATAATTTTGCATAAACAGGAACAGCTTCTATTAAATCTATTATTGGAATATAGCCTAGATAACCAGGGTTTTGCAGAATAACCTGTTCTGTTGGATCAAGAGTTGCAAGCATTACTGCAAAAATTCCCTCTTGGCTTCCTGTTGTGACAACTATATTTTTAGTATTGGTTTTAATCTTATTTTCTTTTTTTAATTTTTTTAACAATAACTCCTTTAATTCATATTTTCCCGAAGGGTTCGTATATCTAGAACTTTGATAAATAATTTTTTTGGCGTAATCTAAGATTGGCTTGGGTGTTACAAAATCTGGCTCTCCTATTCCTAAAGAAATAATATCTTTTCTTTCTGCAGCTATTGTCATTAATTGATCAATAATAGCGTTTGGAAGTTCTAACTCTCTTTCTGAAATATGGGGCATGAATAAATTTTAATTAGTTAATATAAATAACTTTCTTATTCTTAATTATCACTTTAAAATGATACATAAGATATATATAACATTTAACCAAATTTATTATTGATGAAAAAACGCAAACACAGTATTATTAAAAGATTGTTTAAAAAAGAGAAAGTTCATAAGCCTAGCTTAGAAGAAGTTAATAAATATAAAAGTGTAATTGAAAAGATAAGAGAGGAAACTGGAAAAACAGTTGTCGGGCAGCAGGAAGTTTTAAATGGAATTATAAGAGCTGTATTATGCGATGGGCATGTATTGTTAGAGGGTATTCCAGGAATTGCAAAGACATTAATTGTAAGAACTCTGGCTACTGTTACAGGCGGAAAATATTCTAGGGTGCAGTTTACAGCTGATTTGCTCCCTTCTGATATTACAGGATTAGTAAGCTACAATAAAGAAAAGGAAGAATTTGTTGTTATTAAAGGACCGATATTTGGAAATTATATTATTGCAGATGAAGTGAATCGATCGCCTCCTAAGGTCCAATCTGCAATTTTAGAAGCAATGCAGGAAAGGCAAGTTACAATTGGAAATACAACTTATCCTTTGCCAAAGCCATTTTTTGTAATGGCAACTCAAAACCCCATAGAAAGCTCGGGGGTATATCCATTGCCAGAAGCTCAGTTAGACAGATTTCTATTCAAAGTTAAAATTACATACCCTAAACTAGAGGAAGAAAGTTTTATTTTAAGAAAAAACATGACATTAAACAGATTTGATGAATTTAATTTAAAGCAGATTTCGGATCCAAAGCAAATAACTGAAATGCAGCTATTTACAAAAAAAATTTATTTAAGCAAGGAGATAGAAGATTACATTATAAGATTAATAGATGCTACAAGGAACTCTGCAAAATACAAAATTACTTTAGGAAGATATATTGAATGGGGATGCTCTCCAAGAGGAAGCATTGGATTATTTATAGCATCAAAGGCAGAAGCATTAATTAAAGGGAGCAATTATGTTACCCCCCAGCATGTAAAAAATGTTGCTTATGACGTAATGAGGCACAGGATATTATTAAATTATGAAGGCCAAGCTGAAAATATCAAGACAGAGGATATAATAAAAGAAATATTGCAAAAGATTCCTACACCATAAAATGCCAGCAAAGAAATTCTTTAAGGTTGATTTAACTCCTGCAGTCAGGAGGCTTGAAATAATTTCAAAAGGCTTAGTTAACACAAAGGTTATGGGTGGCTACTTAAGTGTTTTTAAAGGACGAGGATTAGAATTTGCAGGCTATACTCCTTATGATCCTGATGTAGATTCAAGGTCTATAGACTGGAAGGCTACAGCAAGAACAGGAGATATTTTAATGAAGGAATATATACAAGAGAGGGATATTAATGTTTTCTTTGTTGTTGATGCAAGCTCTAATATGCTATTTGGAAGCACAGACAAATTAAAAATAGAATATGCAATTGAATTAATAGCAGGATTGAGCCATGCTGCTTTGGAATCAGGGGACAGGGTTGGATTTGCATTAGTTTCAGATAAGGTTGTAAAAAAACTAAGGCCAGACAAGGGAAAAAAGCAATTTTATGTTATATCAAGGTCATTATTGGATGTAGATGCATATGGGGGGACATTTAATTTTAAAGAAGCTGCATCATTCATGACAAATTTCCTCCAAGAGACAACTGTAGCTATAATAATAAGCGATTTTGCAAATTTTAAAAAAGAATATGAAGAAGAATTAAAATTAATATCAAAAAAATTCGATGTTATAGGAATAATGATAAAAGACCCTAGAGATAGAAGACTTCCAGAAGATACAGGACAAGTTGTTATTTCAGATTCAAGCGGAAAAAAAAGCATGGTTATAGAGACTAAATTAATAAAAGAAGCCTATGAAAAAGAAGTAAAAGAGCAGGAGAAAAAAGTAAAGGATATGTTTTTTACCAGCGGAGCTGATTTTATTGACATAGAGACAGATGAGTCATATGCAGAACCAATAATTAATTTGTTTAGAGCAAGGGCGTTAAGATGGAAATAATTTTTGAAAAGCCAGATTATTTATGGTTATTATTTGTAATTCCGATAATCATAATAGTTCATTTTCTAACTTTGAAGATAACAACAAGAAAAGCAGTAAAGTTCGCAAATTTTGAAGTCATACAGAGAATAACTGGGGGAGAATCATTATCAAAAAACTTTTCTTTATTGGTATTAAGAACTTTTATTATTTTATTGTTTATATTTGCTTTAGCAGGATTGACATTAAGCTATGTTGGTCAGGGAAGCACTGCTGATTTTGCAATTGCTATAGATGCAAGCAATAGCATGCTGGTTCAGGATTTGCTTCCCAATAGATTAGAGGCTGCAAAAGAAAAAGCAAATGAATTCATTGATACATTAAACAGCAGAAATAATATAGCTGTAATAAGTTTCGGCGGAAATGCCTTTGTTGAATCTGAATTAACCATAGACCATTTTGAGGCGAAAGCAGCTGTATTAAAGATAAATGCCCGTGATACAGGAGGAACAAGTTTAGGAGATGCCATAATCTCTTCTGTTAATACCTTAATCCCAAGTGTAAATAATAAAATTGTTATCTTAATTACAGATGGAAGAAGCAATGTTGGAGCAGATGTTGATAATGCAATAGAATATGCGAAATTAAAGCAAGCTGCCATAAATACGATTGGAATAGGAACTAATGAAGGAGGAGAATATTTGCAGGGAGTAAATTTAACATTAGATGAAAATATTCTAATGGAAATTGCTGCTTCAACAAACGGCAAATATTTTAAGGCTGAATCTTCAGAATCACTTTCAGAAGCTTATAGAGAAATTGCTCAAACTACAGAAACAACTATATTTAGAAATTTAACCTTGTCATTTACCTTGGCAGCTTTATTTTTATTGCTGTTAGAATGGATATTATTTAATACACGTTATAGAACAATACCTTAAAATAGAAAACTTTATATATAAGGTAAGATTAGTCTTACTTAATATAAAATGGCAAATTTAAATATAACCAGAATGAGTTCAAAGGGGCAGATTGTAATACCTAATGAAATGAGAAAAGAGTTTAAAAAAGGGGAGGAGTTTGTAATTATTAAAAATGAAAAACAGTTGATTCTTAAAAGTGTTAAAAATTTTGATGAAAACTTAAAGCAAGATTTAATTTTTGCTAAAAGAACAGAAGAAGCCTGGAAAAGATATGAAAAAGGAGAATTTAAAAGTATTGATAGTAAAGAGTTCTTAAAAAAACTTAAAACCTGGTGATTAATATTGATTGTAGAATACGATGATTCTTTTGAGAGAGAAGTAAAGAAGATAAAACATCAAGAATTTAAATTAAAAGTAAAGAAACAAATTGCAAAGATTATAAAAAGTCCAGAAATAGGAAAACCTATGAGATTTAACAGAAAAGGAACGAGAGAGGTTTATATTTCCCCGTACAGATTATCATATTTATATTCAAAAGAAGAAAATAAAATTATATTTTTAGATTTATATCATAAGGATGAACAATAATATTATATGTGATGCTGACAATATTCACAATGCCTCAAAAAGAAATCTTTAAATAGCTTAAAATCTTAATATAATTATGGCAAGAAAATATACAATTATTATAGAAAAGGATGAGGATGGTTGGTACGTTTCTGAAGTAGTTGAACTTCCTGGATGTCATACACAAGGTAAAACAATAAATCAATTATTGGAAAGAACCGAAGAGGCAATAAGAGGTTATTTAGAAACAGAAAAAATCCCAAAAATAGAAGAACAGTTTGTTGGAATACAGCAAATAGAGGTGTAATTCTTGTCAAAATTGCCACACTTAACTGGAAAGGAATTAGGCAAAATCGTTGAAAAATTAGGGTTTAAATTTGATCATCAAACTGGAAGTCACATGATATACAAACATCCTGATGGGAGAAAAACCACAATTCCGCACCATAGTGGGGAAGAAATTGGTCCAGGACTTTTAAATAAAATTATTAAAAAAGATTTAGGCATTACTAGAGAAGAATTTTTTAAATATTTGTAAAGTAATTCTATACGTGATGTTTGGCAATTTAGAACAATACCGTAATGCGCTATATGGGGCAAGATAGAGTAAGCTTTAAATTCTAAAAAATCCTAGCATTTTTGGATTAAATTGTTTAAAATCAAAAATTCAATAAAAATTTCAAAGAATTATCTTGTCATCGGATTAATTGCTATAGCAATTATAGCTGGAATATTTATAGAATCAAGGATTACAGGAAAATCTGTTTTAGAAGCTGATCAATTAAATAATCAAATTTCTGATCAATTGATAAAAAATAAACAAAATTGCCCTTTTGAATGCTGCAATGGAAATTTGGGTTATGCTGATAAAATTTGTAATCTTGATTATGAATGCATTAATAATAAATGTATTGCAATTGACTTGGATAAAGATGGGTTGACAGATATAGAGGAAAGAGATTTTGGCAGCAACCCTTCTATATACGACACCGATTCAGACGGTCTTAACGATTATAATGAAAAACAAAGCGGAACAAATCCAACTCAGATAAATACAGATCTTGATAGATATAATGATAATGAAGATTTGTACCCTTTGACTAAAAATAGTGCAAAAATAATGATGGAAATCACTTCGCAAAAAACGGAAACAAATATCCCAAATATTGTTATTTTATCCGGCATTATGTTAACTGGAGTTGGATTAATCAACCCAAATTCAGAAATATACTCGACTCAAGCAGATATTAAAATAATAAATACTGGAGATGATCACACTAATTATCTTAACTATGAAATCATATTAAGTATTGAGAATTCAGAGCTGGATAAAAAATCTTTTTCGTATAATAAAGTTGATGCCGGAGCAAATGTAATTCAGCATGTCTCATTTTCTACTAAATTAAAGGATATCCCGAAGTTATTATTAAATTTAGTAACACTCCAAAGACAGCCCCAAATAAAAATTACGAATGTTGATTATGAAAAATTCTGATTATAGAAAAGCCTTATAATACGTTCGATTTCCACTAGTCTTTGACTAGTGGCATAGTAAACTATTTCTACCTGCAAATAATAATGCCTTAAATTAGCTTGCTTAATTTATCATAAATTTCCTGCTCTTCTCTTCTTAGTTCATCAACTCTTTTATTTATTTTCTCTTTTTTAACAATTTCTATATGAGGCATTGGCAATATTGTCCTGTTCTGCCTTATTCTTGTATATCTAGGGAGTCCTGCTGTAATATACTGCTTATACTTGTAGCTTTCTTTGTCTATGCTTTTTATGTATTCGTTAAATTCTGCTAAATCCTGTTTTTCTTTTTCAGAAACTTTTATTACGTTTACATTTGTTTTTTCAGGGAAATAATTTTGTATTCTTGGCTTTTCATTTGATTTAATACCATAAGAAATTCTTAATGGTTCAGGAGCAATGTTATTTAATTCATTATAATTAATTTCAGGCCTGGGCAAATTAAGCTCTTGCTTTACCCTAAACGGCTCGGGAGCTATTTTACTTAAATCTTTGATAAATAATTTTGGTGCCTTGGGAAGCTCTAGCTTGGCCGAATGTTTAGGAGTTATTTTAACAAGGTTATCATACAATTCCTTCTGCCTCAAAATTTCTTTTGTTTTTTGCTCTTCTAATCTTTTCTTTTCAAATTCTTTTCTTTCTAATGTTTTAATCTTTAATCTTTCTTCATGCGCTTTTTTTAAATTATTAATAAATATATGCTCTTCTTTTCTTAAGAATGCAGAAAATTTATTTAATAAACCAAGTCCTTTATGGCTTATGTGCTTTCCTTCATGCTTTAATTTGATTAAGTTTTTGGAAATATTCACTAATTCTCTGTTATTCTTAAAGAATTTATTATGGAAATTTATTATTTTGCTGTAAACCATGTCATCCTTCTTTACAGGAAGCTTGTAATAATTAAGGAGAGCCTGCCCATAATATCTTTTTGCAGCATCTTTATCTTTTTCTAAGCTAGAAGATGCTTTCTCAATTAAATTTAAGATATAATTTCTCCTTTTTATTAGCTCTTCATTGCTAAATTTCTTATTTAATATTTCATGCAGATCTTCATTGTCATAATCTTCAGGAGAAGGAAGATCTTCAAGTTTTTTAATAACATTATCTTTTTCTTCATTTATTTTATTTAATTTAAAATCCTTGATCAATTCGCTCTTAACTTCCTTGGTTATTTTTCCCTGCAGCTTGCTTAAGAAATCATTTATGCTTTTCTGGTCTTGTTTTAACGGCATTTTAGGAACATGCCTTAGCTTATCTTTTTCCAATTCCAATTTTTTTGAAAATTCTTTTAACTTTACCTTGATCAATCTTTCTTCATTAATTAATATTTCTTTGAATGATCTTATTGATTTTAAAGAATCTAAGCTTAATGATTTTCCTTTATGCTTTAGCTCAATTATTTTTTTTGAAACATCCAAAAAATGCTTTTCATTGGGATAAGCCTTCAGCATATCCTTGATGAATAAATTTAAATTATAATTAATATCTTTATCATGAACAATGTTTAGTTTATTGTATTTTAATAATGCCCTTCCAAAATTTCTCTTTGCTTTTATTGGGTTTTTATATATTAATAATCTTGCTTCTTTATTCAAATTTAATATCTTGTTTTTTTTGATATTATAGAATATTCCGTGTTTTTCTTTTTTAACTTCTTTTATTTTTAATTCAGGAATATAGGTCTTTAATTCAGGCTTAGGAAGCTCTAATTTTGGCTTTTCTATTGCTTTTTTCCTGAATAATCTTGAGAAAAATCCTTCTTTCTTTATAATTTCTTCTTTTTTGGCAGGAACGAATTTTATTAAATTTTCAAAAATGCTTGAAATCTTGTTAACCTCATCCCTATTAAATTCTACTCCGCTGTATTTTAATGTTATTATTCTATCAATTATCCTTAATTCAGATTCATTTACCCCTTTAGCCTGCTTTAAATCTTCGAAAGTAACTTCTTGTTTTATATTATGCTTTGCCTTTAAAAAATCCTTGATTACATAGCTTAATTCATTCAAATATTCTTTAACCTGGAGATTATTAGATTTTGATTTTAATAATCCAAGTCTCTCAGAAAAATTTTCAATTTTAACTTCATCCTTTTTTGCTTGTTTTTTTCCATGTTTTAAGTTTATTTTAGGAAAGTGTATTTTCGAAATGTTATCTTTAACAACAATAAATAAAAAGATTAAGGCAACTAAAATCATGAAGAACAAGGGAGCAACTAAGATTAATGAATATCCTTGTCCAAATAATGTAATTTCCTGAGCGTTAACTATTTTTATAAAGATTAAAGCTAAAAATGCCAAAATTAACCTCTTTTTCATAATTCTTTAATAACTTAAGAATATAAAAAGGTTTTTGTTACACTACACTATATTGAAAACATTAATAACTTTTTCTAATATATTAATAACATGAAATTTGCGCATATGTCCGACTGCCATGTCGGAGGATGGAGAGAAGAAAGATTAAAAGAATTAAGCATTTTAGCATTTGAGCAGGCTATTAATGAGTGCATTAAGGAAAATGTTGCTTTTGTCTTAATCTCGGGAGATCTATTTAACACCAGCCTGCCAAATATAGATATAATTAAGAGAACTGCACAAGCTTTAGATAAACTAAGGGAAAATGATATTTCATGCTACATAATTCCCGGAAGCCATGATTTTTCTCCTTCTGGAAAAACAATGCTTGATGTCCTGGAAAAAGCAGGGTTAATGGAAAATGTCATGAAAATCAAAGATAATAATTTAATTTTTACGATAGATAAAACAAACGTAAAAATAACCGGAATATATGGCTTAAGGCAAGGATTAGACAGGAATTTATACAAACAAATTAATAAAGAAGAATTAGCCAAGGAAAAAGGCTTTAAGATATTCATGTTCCATGCCACCCTAGATGAATTTAAGCCAAAAGACCAGGAATTAATACAAGGACAAAGCTATACTGATCTTCCAAAGAATTTTAATTATTATGCAGGAGGCCATACGCATATTGTTCATTATGAAAATAAAGAAGATTATGGATTAATCTCATATCCTGGCCCATTATTTCCCAATTCATTCAAGGAATTAGAAGAATTGCAATTCGGGCATTTTTATGTTGTTGATGACAAATTAAATATTAAAAAGATTCCTGTAAAATTAAAAGAAATAAGATATATTTTTATTAACGCAGATAATAAAAGTCCGGAAGATATTTCAAAAGAACTTAAGAATATAAAGGATGTTAAGGATAAAATATTATTAATAAGGATAGAAGGAATATTAAATTCTGGAAAGCCAAGCGAAATTAATTTCAATGAAATCCTGGATGAATTAGATGCTTATGTTGTTTTAAAAAACACTGTAAAATTGAAAAGTCGGGAATTTGAAGCAATGGAAACCAAAATTGGCGAGGTTGGCTTTGTTGAGGAATCAATATTAAAGGAAAATCTAAGCAAGATAAACACTGTTTTTAACCAGGAATTAATTGCCAAAAGCCTGCTTAATTCATTAAACAAGGAGAAAGATGAAGGGGAAAGGAATATTGATTTTGAATTCAGATTAATCAAGGATATAAACAAAATATTTAATTTAGAAAATGATAATTAAAAAAATTAAGTTAGAAAATATAAGAAGTTATGTTGATCAAGAGCTAGAATTTCCTGAAGGCTCTACCTTATTGGCAGGGGATATTGGATCAGGAAAATCAAGCGTGTTGTTAGCAATAGATTTTGCATTATTTGGATTAAGAAAGGGGAATTTGTCAGGAGCTTCTTTATTAAGAAACGGATCAAATAATGGCTCTGTGGAAATGCATTTTAATCTAAATGACAAGAATATTATTATTCAGAGAAATTTGAAAAGAGCAAATGATTCAGTAGTTCAGGACTCTGGCTATATTATTGTTGATGGAGAAAGAAGAGATGCCAGTCCGATAGAGCTTAAGCAGGATATTCTAGGTTTATTAAATTACCCGAAGGAATTATTGACAAAATCTAAGTCTTTAATATACAGATATACTGTTTATACTCCCCAGGAAGAGATGAAATACATTCTTTTGGGAGAAAAAGACATTAGATTAGATACATTAAGAAAGGTGTTTGACATTGATAAATATAAAAGAATAAATGAAAACTGCAAAATCTTCATTAATAATCTAAAGCAAAAAAGGAAAGAATATGAAGGAAAAATATATGATTTAGATTATAAAAATAAAGATTTAAAAAATAAAATTAATGAGATAAATTATGCAAATGAATTGTTAAAGGAATTAATCCCCAAAATAACTGCTATCAATCATGATGTTGACAAGAAAAGAAGCGAGATAAAGTTATTAGAGGAAGAGAATAAAAAGCTTGATGAATTTAAAAAAGATTTAGGATTAAATGAACTAAGATCAAATAATTTAATTGAAAAAAGAGAATATAATTCAAGGGAAATTGAAAGCTTAATTTCAAATATCAATAAGCTTGATGAAGAAATAAAAAATATAAAGTTGGAAGGCTTTAATTACAACCAAGAAATTGAATTAACAAGAAATAGCCTGGAAAAAAATGAGATTGAATTAAATAAAATAAACTCGTTAATTAATGAATTCGAATTTAAGAAAAATCATTCTATTGATATAAAAAATAAATTAATTGATATAGATTTATGCCCTTTATGCCTGCAGAAGGTTTCTCACGAGCATAAAAGCTCAATCAACAATGATGAAGATAAAAAAATTTCTGATTATGACAAGGAACTATTGATGAATAAGGATAAAAAAAACATTTTGCAAAATACTATAAAAGAGATTAAAAATAAACTGGAAAAGCTGAGGCAGGAGAATTCAAAATTAGAGCTTTACAAATTGAAAAAAGAAAATTTGAATGAAAAGAACAATAAAAAAAATATAATTTTAAGAGAACAGGAAAAAATAAGCTCTGAAATAATATTGTATGATGATAGGATAAAATTAATCAGGGAAAAAATCATGGAATTTAAGGAGATCAATTTTGATGATTTAAAAAAAGAGCTTGAGCTGTTATTGACAAAAGAAAAAAACCTCGAAATTGAGAGGGCAAAATATATTTCAAAAATACAGGAGTTAAACAAGATAATAAATGATCTGGAAATTGAGATTCAGAGTAAGTTATTGATAAAGAACAAGATTAATTATCTTAATGATATTAATTTCTGGCTTGAAAATTATTTTATTAATGTTGTTAATTTAATTGAAAAGCAGATAATGCTCAATGTTTACAATGATTTTAATTCATTATTCCAAAAATGGTTTAATATGCTTATGGAAATAGAAAATTTTAATGTCAAATTAGACGAGGAATTTACGCCGTTAATACAGCAGAATGGCTATGACATAAATTACGAATATTTGTCCGGCGGAGAGAAGACAGCCATAGCACTATCTTATAGGTTGGCATTAAACCAGGTAATAAATAATTTATTGACAACAATAAAAACTAAGGACTTATTAATCTTGGACGAGCCTACAGACGGGTTCTCAGATGAGCAGTTAGACAGGGTAAGAAATGTCCTGAATGAATTAAATATAAAGCAATTAATTATTGTTTCTCATGAGCAAAAGATAGAAAGTTTTGTCGATAATATTATTAGATTGAATAAAGAGCAGCATATTAGTAAAATTCTTTAGGCAGATAAATTTCTTTTAATTTAGATTCTAATTCAGATAATTCATATTCTAATCCTTCTATATCTGGATTATGAAAAATACTTTCTGCTATTTCCCTGCAGGTTTCATAAGAATATTCTGAACAAAACTTATACGGCTGAGGAAGATCATTTTCAGTTTCAATGAAATTATGATTCGGGAGTTTAAAATCATGCCCAACTTTTTTAAAGAAGCATATAACATAAAAATTTATTTCTTCTAATGACAAGTTGCTATTTTCAGCATCTATCATCAAGAGATATTCAAACTTGCTTTTATGCATCTTTATCAGGTATAGCACATTTATTTAAATTTAACTTTTTGCCTTATCTTCAGCATTTTTAATGTTAATATGCTCTTTCAAAACTAAATTTTTAATTTCTTCTATTAAAAATTCTTTATTGCTGTCTTTATATTTATCATCAATCTTTTTTAATAAAGGCTTAATGCTTTTATATGCCAGTATTGCAGAAATTAAAGCATCATTTTCATGCTTATTATTAATTTCAAAATCTTTGTGCCTTAAAAATTTCTTGACAAGCTTTATTTTATGCTTTCCTGTCAAGTTAAATTTTGGCTTTGATATTTTAACACCAAAAGAACCAGCAACATTTTCAACAAAACCAGGAGTTTTTGTGACATCTGTTCCTATTAAAATTGGCTTTCCAAATCTAAAGATATTATTTATTATTTCATCAATTGTTAATTTTTTGCTTGATTTAACCTCTAAAATATTGCCTTTTAAATCTAGAACAGCGTATCCTTTTGTAGTTCCAGGATCTATTCCAACGATAATTAGTTTATCCAAGCTAAAAGTTAAGTATTTAAACTATTATAAATAATTTTTCATCTTGCTATTAATTCCTTTTGAGAAACTTTCTCTAATGCTTGTGCTATTAAAACTTTTTCTAAATCCAATATTCTTCTCACAATTGGATTTTCGGAATTTAAAGTATATAATTTAGTTTTCCCAAATTTTCTTGTTATCCTTACCAAATTATATCTTTCCAACTCATTCCAATACTTAAATAGGGCAGCCCTTGAGATATTTGCACCATTTATAATCTCTTTCTTAGTTAAATCTAAACCTTTACTCTCGATTAAAAAATCTACTATTTTAAATAACGGAATTTCTCCTGTAAGTTGTAATAATAAGCTTTTTTCCATATTTTTATTAAAATAACAAAGTATATAAAGTTTACTTTCATAGTCTTTTACGGTGGACTTTCAATGTGGACAGACGATGAAGTAAAAGGCAAAGTTTTACATAAATTAACAAGGATGGGTAAATTCGAACATAGCCATACATCTATAGATAATCTGCCTAAGGGTTTTCCTTCTGATTTAAAAGGCAGGGTTAAGGATTTGGTAAAAGAACTGAAAAAAGAAAAGATATTAATTAGTAAACCAACAAGTTATGGCGAGGAGATTTCAATTAATGTTGAAATGAAAGAGAAGATTATGCATTATGTTGATATATTTTTGGACAAAAAGGGGATATGATCTAGCTTGGTTATGATAGGCGCTTAGGGACAAAAGCTAAAAAGCGTCTAGCCCCAGTTCAAATCTGGGCATCCCCATTATTGAATGCGCCAGCCGAGGGTCGAACTCGGGTCTGAGCCTTTTTGCTTTGATGAAACTTTTTTTAAATGTTTCTTGGCAAGGCCCAATACTAACCACTATACTACTGGCGCTTAATTTTATTTAAAGAATTAACTAAAAATAACTTTATTTAAACTTTATGATTACTATGCTCAAGCTGATTATCTTCAGTTTTATCATCTATCTTTTGTGGAATTTCTGGTAGCAATATAGCGGCAGCCACAACAGTAGTCCATAACCCGTCTTTGTGCCCTTCTGCTGATTGTGTAATATTATAAGTCTTGACTATCTTTCCGCTCATCTTGAAAAGTTTTTCACGTTCATCCCATGCAGTATTATGATCAAATTCAAGGCCAAGGGTAGTTGCTAACATTGTTGCAGCCAAATCTTCTGCATACTCTCCTGCTCTTTCGTCTGTTTCTCCAAAAGGATGATGTTCTGATAAATAACCATATTGAGAAGCATCTGCAGGTGTTGCAACCCCAATAGAAGCTGCAACTAATCTATTGGGCTCATTTGTAGCGTTTCTTGCAATAACAGCAAATGTAATTTCACCAGCGTGAAGTGCTTTCAGCCCATCTTCTTTAGAAATTCTCTTGCATCCTGGAGGAAAAATACTAGAAACATTGACTAAATTGCATTTTTCAATCCCCGCATCTCTTAAAGCTAATTCGAAGGACTGTAAATAGTCTTTATGCCTCCCTACACCTTTAGTAAAAAAAATCGCTTTTGGTACGTGCATTTTAGTAGAAGATTTTTAAAAGATATTACTTTAAAAACTTTTTTATTTCACAAATTTTTCGTATAATAATCTTACTGCTCTAGGGCCGTCTTTTGCCAAAACACCGTAGATAAAGCATCTTCTTTGTTCACCAATAGAAATAAATTTAGTATATATCCCTTCATTAATTAATACAGATAATATCTCATTTTCAATTCCAAATGCATCTTTTAATCCTTTTCCAGCAATTGCTATTGATGCTAAATTATCTTTAAAATTAACTTGAGAACCTTCTCCAAGAGTCAAATATAGTTCATTCATAATCTTATTTATTTTAATAGAATCTTTTAAATCAGATTGTCTTACTATAAGAGATAAGTCATCAATCGCTGAAACAGGAAATTCTAACGATACTTTATGATGCTCAAGCACCTCTAAAACCCTTTTTAAAATCCCAAGTTCGTCATTTAATCCAAATTTTTCAATATCAAATGAACAAAAGCCGTCTTTATATCCAATTCCTGCAATAGGCTGATTAGGATCAGAAATTCTATCATAAGTAATATAAGTTCCTTTTTCTGGATAATCTTTTGTACTTCTTATATGCACAGGAATTCTCTTTCTCTCTAATGGAATTAATGTCTGTGGATGAAGTATATTAAAACCACCTATATAAGATAAATCTCTCATCTCGTTAAATGTTATTTCATCTAATCTTTTTGGATTTTCAACGATTTCAGGATCGGCTGCAAAGACGCCTTTTTCATCAGTATAATTTTCGTAAATCAAGGCATCTAAAGAAGCTGCAATATTTGACGCAGTTAAATTGCTTCCTTGTCTTGAAAATGTTGCAATTAATCCATCTTTTGTGTAGCCATAAAATCCAGGAATAACATATACTTTATTCTGGTTTAATCTTCTTTTAGTTATTTCAGCAGATTCTGGAAGTATTCTAGCATTTTTAAAATCTTGATTAACTAAAAATAATTCCTTAGGATCAACATACTCTGCATTTAGATATTTGGATAATTCCCTTGCAGCAACGTGCTCTCCGAAAGATTTGATTACTGCTTCACGGGCTTCTGAAGGAAGGCTTAAATTTAAATTTTCCATTAAGAAACGTTTACGTTCATCATTATTTCCAGGATAAAAGCCATATCTTTCTATTATTTTGTCTATAATCTCTTTATTTCCTGTATTAGCTAATTCAATTAATAAATCAGTAACTCTTTTGTCTCCTTTGAATCTAGATCCAGGAGCAGAAACAACAATTACCCTTCTTCTTTTATCATCCTGAATAATCTCTTTTACTCTTTCTAAGTCTTCAAGACATGTTACAGAGCTACCGCCAAATTTAGTTACAATTGTATTAGTCATTTGAATAAATCTTTATGATAATTTTATAAAACTTTTCTTTTGAGACGAGAAGATTGATTTATTAGGAATCGAACTTGGGTATAATCGATATAAATATAATAATATTAAGGTATGTTATATTAAAATTATGATAATTTATTCCTTTTCTTCAATATGATATATAATTAGTTGCTCTCTTTTTTTACAATATTCAGACATTAATTTTTCAAGATTTTCCTTGTAACTTATTTTGGGATCTGTAAACATGACATCTAATTTAAAATAATATTTTTGATAACTTCCCTGACTTCTATTATGAGTTGGTGTTAAAAAACCCATGAAACCTACTATCCTTTCATCTTGAAATGTTTTTTCAACAGCAACAAGATTATATAATTCTGACGTATTTAATCCATCATTATTAAGATTTATATAATCCTCATCTCCATATACAAAACGTCTTAAGTACCCTTTTGTTAATAATTTTTTAGGATTTAACTTTAATGTTTCATTATATGGTTTAATTACCTTTTCTCTTGGCCCAGGTATTCCAAGTGTAAGTGGAATTACTCTACTTCTTCTAATTTATTAATTACCGTTTCTAAGTCTGGAATGTCTCTATCTTGTTGCTCTCTTATTTCAAATTTGTAAGTCATAACTATAAACAAAACGATTAAAATTATAAAGCCTTTGAATGGGCCCAGCAGGACTCGAACCTGCGACCTTCACGGTGTAAACGTGACGTTTTAGCCTTGCTTATAGCCACTAAACTATGAGCCCATAAACTCTTTAAAAATACAACCCTATTTAAAATTTGTTATTAAAAACATTTAAATAAAATAGACTATAGCTAAATTCATGATTTACTGTCCAAAATGCAAGTCTTCTGAAATCAGCTCTTACCTGCCAGGATTTCTAAATGTTTATAAATGCAGAAAATGCAGCTACATTGGAAGTTTGGTGATAGAACGTGAGCGAAAAATTAAATAAATTCTTAAAATTTATCTCAAGAAATTTAGGATTTTTAATGATAAATGCTTCTGTAACCTTAATATTGTTTTTATTCTTTTCAAGTTCAATATTGCAGCAGACAGATTCATTAAAATATGATCTAGAAAAATATATTTTAGAAAAATCAAATTTAACTTCAGAAGATTTTGATGAAATAAAAACAATATGCAATAATAATCCCCAGATGGAGGAATGCCAGATGCTTGAAAAGGCTGATTTTGATATTTTTACAGAAAAGATCAATACAGCAAAAAGTTATTTTCTTGGAAGTTTATTAATTGCAATATCATTGCTTATTTTTGGAATGCTTTTAGTTTTCTTAGGGGTAAATAATTTCTTGGAAGCCGGTTATAAAATAAGCTTAAACTTGACAATTCAAGGCTTTTTTGCTGCTTTTTACTATAAGGTTCTTCCTGATGCAGTAAAATTATTATTAAATTCAAATTACTTAAATAATTTAACACAAGAAACTCCTAAGGAGATTATAAATGACATATTAAATATAATACTCAAATGGCTTAGCTTGTCATTGACTAAAACATTTAATCTGGCAATAACAATAGGGATAATATTCTTAATAATAACTATCATTTTATATATTATAAAAAGAAAAGCTTTAAAAGAGCAAAATAAGAAAATTAAACAGAAAGAATAATATGAATAAGCAGGCTAAAATTCCAGAAGATTTAAAGAAGAAATTTGAACAATTAAAGCTTAAATTAGAGAAATTCAAGAAATTAGCATTAAAGGAATTTCAGAATAATATAACAGGAATAGCTTTATTGCCTCCAAAACAAGAGGATAAAGAAGGCATAAATGTTCTAGTTTTAGTTGATGATACAGATACAAATAAACTATCAAAATTTGAATTTAGGGATAAAATAATAAAAACACTTGAAAAATATGCTGCTGAAGTTGATAAAAATCTTAAGACAGAAATTCTTTCTTTATTTGAACTAAGGGAAAATTGCTATGATGGAAAGCATGAGATTCTGCAGTTAATAGCAATGTCTGCACCAGTATACGATCCTAAAGATATGCTTGGAGCAATAAAGATAGCAGAGGTTCATAAGACAATGGTGCTGAAGAAATTTGACAGATATATTATGAGCTATGTTGCTGCCGGGAGTTTGTTTAGGGGGGATAAAAAATCAAATGACATTGATGTTTTTGTAATAGTGGATGATACAGATGTAAAAAGAATGTCAAGATATGAATTAAAGGAAAAATTAAGATCTATAATAATAACTCAAGGATATGAAGCAAAAGATCTTACTGGAGTAAATAAGGATTTTCATGTTCAAACTTACATATTGACTGATTTCTGGGATTCTGTAAAAGATGCTCATCCCGTAATGTTTACATTTCTAAGAGATGGTGTTCCTTTATATGACAGAGGAGTATTTATGCCGTGGAAATTATTGCTGCAGATGGGAAGAATAAAGCCAAGTCCAGAAGCAATTGACATGCAGATGGATATTGCAGAAAAATTACTTGACAGGATTAAGGGAAAGATGCTAAGCATTGTTGTAGAGGATATTTATTATTCTGTATTAAATCCTGCACAGGCTGTTTTAATGCTTTATGGAGTAAATCCTCCAACACCAATAGAAACAATAGAATTAATGCATGAGATTTTTGTTGCTAAAGAAAAAATACTTGAGGAAAAATACGTTAAATTTTTGCAGAAAGTACGTAAGCTATACAAAGGCGTTGAGCACGGAAAAATAAAAGAGGTTAAAGGCGCGGAAATTGACGAATTAGTCAAAGAAGTAAAAGATTATCTCGAAAGGGTTAAGAAATTATTTTCGCATCTGGAGAAAAAATCTGAAAGTGATAGTGTAGATGATGTTTATAATGCATGTATCGCTGTAACCAGAGATTTATTAAAAGCATTAAATATTAAAGATGAGGGAAACATAGAAAATCTATTGAAAAAAATCGCTGATAAAGGAGAGTTTCCAAAGAAATATCTGCAGACATTCCAGAAAATAGTAAAAGCAAGAGATACTAAATTAAGCAAGGCTGAAAATGAAAAATTGAGAAGAGAAGCAAGGGTATATATAAAAAATATTCTTGAATTTGTCCAGAGAAAACGCGGATTTGAAAGGGAAAGAAGCAAGCTAAGATTTAAATATGAAAATAAAGAAGGAGAATTATACATTGTAAATAACAAATTGTTTTTAATCAAGGATATTAAGGAAAAAGAAATCTTAAAAGGAACTTTGCAGAATAATGGAACCATAAGCAATCTGGCAAAAAGCTCTCAAGACGAACTTGATAATGAATTAAAAAATATAAAGCAGGAAGATATTTTCTTGAAGGATTTAACGATTAAGTCTTTAAAAGATGCTGTTGGAAAAGACATTGAGATTTTGATAGGATGATTCAAAAATAATATAATTATAATATTTTTAAATGCTTGATTTAAAATTTATTCATATTCAAGCGGCAATCTTTGCTGTTTCAATAACCTTTTTTACATCTCCGGAAAAGACTTTGCTTGCATGCAGAATTTCTACTGCAATTATTGATCCGTCTTTAGATACATCGATCACTATGCTATTAGGCAATTCAATGCTTTTCCAATATGGTTTATTAGATAATTGAATATTCATTACATCCTCTTCCGCACTATAGAGCTGTTCCATTTTAGTCTAACCAATATGATGTTACAATGATTTTTATATCTTTCCCTTTTTCCCGATACACTACTTTTAGCAATCTTCCAGAAGGTGGAATTCGAGTAATTGCATTCCATGCTTCTTCCCATGTTCGATCTCTTAATTTACTAGAATTTATAATACAGTACTCAATCATATCATCCGTAATATCTTTACGAGTTTTTCTTTTTTTATTCCAATAATCTGAAGATATAATCTGCATGTCTATTTTAATTATTTTATAGTATATATAACTTACGGGACATTAAAAGGTATAAAAAATATTATTTTAAAAGAAGCCATTGGAAAAGACATCGAGATTTTAATAGGGTAGATTATTATAAACAAGTTTAATATTTTCGCTTTTTGTCCTTTTCATTAAATGATAATAATCTTCTATAGTGGGCAAAACATTCTTTGGCAAAACTAAAGTATAATCTTCAAAAACAGTAAAATAACCACTATGGCAATCCTGCATTCTTGTAAATCCATTTATAATTTCACCATGTGCATGGCCCTCTGCACAATCGCATGGAAGAACCCATACCTGATATTCTAATTTTTTATTATTGCGATTATCAACTAAAATATTTTCAATTAAACTTATTAATCCTGCACTGATTAACACAACTCCTATTAATTTTAATTTTTTCATTAAGCTGATAATTAAGAAGATTTTAAATAGCTTTTTATTCAGAAATCTTTACATTCCCAATCCTTTATCTACCTCTAATCCAACTTTCTTTAAATCTTCAAAAATTAATCTGGCATCTTTCTCAATTTCATTAATTAATAGATATAAATTATTTTCTCTTAATTCGTATTTGCTTCCTATTTTAATCACCAATCCAGAGCTGATTAATTTATTAATATAATGAATAACATTGCTTCTTGAAATTTTTAATATCCTGCTTATTTCTTCTGAGGTTAAATATTTTTTTTCCTTATTTGCTTTTACCACCTCGCTGAATATCTTGAAGCAATTCCTTTCTTTATCTCTTTTAGTAATTAGCCCAAGGCTCTCGCAAAGCCATACAATATGCCTGTTGGGATCATTTCCAGTAGGCTTCTTAATCTTGATTAAATTCAATTCTCGCATGAAAGTAGTATATTTAACTAATTTAAATACTTTTTGTTTATCTTAAATAATATAATCTATCTTAATTAGTTAAAAAATAACCTTTATAAATCACATCAAATACAAAGGAGTATGGCAGAAGAAATTTCACAGAAACAAGAAACAGAAGATATTCAAAACAAGCTGCAGGAATACGAAAAAGATTTAAAAAGAATTCAGGCCGAATTTGAAAATTTTCAGAAAAGAACTGAAAAAGAAAAAAATGAATTATTGAAATATGCTTCGCATAAATTAATTATAAAGTTAATAAATTTAAAAGAAGATTTTGACAGGGCTTTAGAAAATTCAGAAAATAGGGAAGAATTAATTGAGGGATTAAAATTAATAAAAAAAGAATTTGAGAAAATACTTGAGGAAGAAGAAGTAAAATATATTGAGGTTATGAATAAAAAATATGATCCGTTTGTTCATGAGGTTATTCAAAAAATAATTTCAGATGAAGAAGAAAATACTATAGTAGAAGAAATTCAAAAAGGATATTATTACAAAGATAAAATAATAAAAAATCCAAAGGTTAAAATTTCGGGGGGAAAAGAAAATGAGTAAAATTTTAGGTATTGACTTAGGCACAACGAACTGTGCTGCTGCAGTAATGGAAGCAGGCAGGCCAAAAATAATTCCAAGTGCAGAGGGCGCATCATTATACGGAAAAGCATTTCCAAGTGTAGTTGCATTCACAAAAGATGATCAAATTTTAGTTGGAGAGCCTGCAAAAAGACAAGCAACATTAAATCCAGAAGGAACAATAACAGCTGCTAAAAGAAAAATGGGAACAAGCTTTAAATATAAAGTTTATAATAAAGAATATACTCCTCAGCAAATTTCAGCATTTATACTGCAAAAAATAAAAAAAGATGCAGAAGAATTTCTCGGAGATAAAGTTGAAAAAGCTGTTATAACTGTCCCAGCTTATTTTAATGATGATCAGAGACAAGCTACAAAGGATGCAGGAACAATAGCTGGCTTAGAAGTTATTAGAATTATAAATGAGCCGACAGCAGCATCTTTATCATATGGATTAGATAAAAATGAGAAGGAACAAAAAATTTTAGTATTTGATCTAGGCGGAGGAACATTAGATGTTACAATAATGGAGTTCGGCCAGGGTGTTTTTGAGGTTAAATCAACTTCAGGAGATACACAATTAGGCGGAACAGATATGGATAATATCTTAGTTAAACAGATTATAGATGATTTCAAAAGATCAAATGATGTTGATTTAAATGAAGATGATACTGCCATACAAAGGGTGAAAGAAGCAGCTGAAAAAGCAAAAATAGAATTATCTACGGTAATTGAAACAGAAATTAACCTGCCTTTTGTAACAGCAACTAATAAAGGGCCAAAGCATTTGCAGATAAAATTAACAAGATCTCAATTAGAAAAATTAGTTGATCCAATAATACAAAGATGCAGACATCCTTTAGAACAAGCAATTAATGACTCGAAATTATCTAAAAATGATATTGATAAGATAATTTTAGTTGGAGGACCTACAAGAATGCCTGTGGTTCAAAAATTCATTGAAAACCTTTTTGGGAGAAAACCTGAGAGAGGCATAGATCCAATGGAATGTGTTGCTGCAGGAGCTGCGATTCAAGCAGGAGTTTTAGCAGGAGAAGTAAAAGATATATTATTATTGGATGTTACACCATTAACATTAAGCATAGAAACTTTAGGAGGGGTAAGCACTGCATTAATTACAAGAAATACAACTATTCCAACTAAAAAATCTCAAATTTTCTCGACAGCAGCTGATAACCAGACTCAAGTTGAAATAAATGTTTTGCAGGGAGAAAGAACACTGGCAAAAGACAATAAAAGTTTAGGAAGATTTGTCTTAGATGGAATATTGCCTGCTCCAAGAGGAATGCCGCAGATAGAAGTTACGTTTGATATAGATTCTAACGGAATATTGCATGTTGCAGCAAAAGACCTTGGAACAAACAAGGAAAGATCAGTAAAGATAATGGCTTCTCAAAAATTAAATGATAAAGATCTAGAAAGGATGAGAAAAGAAGCTGAAGAATATGCAGAACAAGATAAGAAATTAAAGGAAGATATAGAAACTAAAAATAATGCAGAATCTTTAGTTTATTCAACTGAAAAATTATTGAAAGAGTATGGGGATAAGGTTGATAAAGATGTTAAAGACAAGATTGAAAATTCTGTAAATGAGCTAAAGGAAGCATTGAAGAATGATGATATTAATGAAATAAAGCAAAAACTGGATAAATTAACAGAAGTTTCACAGGAGCTTGGAAAGAAAATGTATGAGAATCTGCAGAAAAATAAGGAAGAATACAAAGAAAATAAGCGAGATGAAGGAGATATAAATACAGATTATAAAGTGGAAGATGATAAATAATGAAAAAAGATTATTACGAAATTCTTGGGGTGAAAAAGAATTCCAGCAAAGAAGAGATTAAAAGAGCTTACAAAGAATTAGCCAAGAAATACCATCCCGATATAAATAAAAACAAAGAAGCTGAGTCAAAATTCAAGGAAATATCAGAAGCTTATGCTGTTTTAAGCGATGAAAATAAAAAAACACAATATGATCAATTTGGCCATGATGCTTTCAAGCAGGGCTATACTCGGGAAGATATTTTTAGGAATATAAACTTCGAGGATATTTTTGGAGATATTTTTGGAGAAGATTTTTTTTCAGGAAGCATTTTTGACAGTTTTTTCGGAAAAAGGAGGAAAAGAGAAAAAAGAGGGAATGACTTAAGATATGATCTAGAATTAACATTTGAAGAAGTTGTTAATGGATGCGAGAAAGAGATTTTTGTTGAAAGAAATGAAAGTTGCCTAGATTGCAGCGGAACAGGTGCTAAAAATTCTGAATTAGATTCTTGCAGAGAATGCAATGGCTCGGGACAGCAGAGATTTTCAAGCAGAACACCCTTTGGAATATTTACCCAGATAAGAACTTGCAGCAAATGCGACGGCAATGGACAAGTGATTAAGCATAAATGCAGCAAGTGCAATGGCTTGGGATTTATCTTAAAAAATAAAAAAATAAAAGTTAAAATTCCCCAGGGTGTTGATAACGGAAACAGAATAAGATTAAATGGAGAAGGTGAAAAAAATGGCGATTTATATATATTTATCAATGTAAGGCCAAGCAAAATATTTACGAGAAAAGGAAATGATATTTACATGGAGAAAGATATATCTTTTATGCAGGCTGTTTTGGGGGATAAAATTGAAATCCAGGCATTAAATGACAAAGAATATTTAACAATACCTCCTGGAACTAATCCTGGAACTGTATTTAAATTAAATAATCTTGGTGTAAAGGATGTCAATGAAAATTATTTTGGAGATTTATTTATCAAGATTAATATCAGCATTCCAAAAAACTTGAATAAACTGCAGAAAGAGAAATTAGCCGAGTTTAATAAATCTTTTGGCGAGAAAGCAAAAGATAAAAATATTTTTAATAAAGTATTTAAGTAATAATGCCATAAAAATTGTAAATTTTGATTATAGAAATATTTTTAAACGCCAGATTTTCAATACATCCATGGAAGCGGTAATTGTTAATTACAGAATGGGAAGGCATAGGCAATATAATAATCAGATGATAATACAAGTTAATAATTTAGATAATCGTGAAAAAACAAAGCATTTAATCGGGAAAAGAGTTTTATGGCTTTCTCCGACTAAAAAAGAATTAACTGGTGTAATAAAAAAAGAGCACGGAAATAATGGTGCTTTAAGAGCAGTATTTGATAAAGGATTGCCTGGACAGGCGCTTGGAACTAAGGTTACAATAATAGAAAAATAAAATGGCAGGCTTAAGAAAAGGTCATTGTTACAGCAAATTAGAGCGTCCTTATACTAGGCATTCCAGGGTAAAATCAAAATCATATATTAAAACAGTTCCTCAAATTAAGATAGTAAGATTCGAAATGGGTAATTCAAAAAAACAATTTACGCATGAACTAAGATTAATTTCCAATAGAGATCATCAGATAAGGCAGAATGCACTAGAAAGTGCAAGACTGGCAATTAATAGGCATTTATATGAAGATTTTGGAAATAAAGATTATTATTTAAAGTTGAACATTTATCCTTATCATATTTTAAGAGAAAATAAAATGCTTGGGGGGGCGCATGCTGATCGTTTACAGACAGGAATGGCCCATTCTTTCGGAAAAACAATTAATCTAAGTGCGCAGGCAAGAAAAGGAACAATTGTATTCAAGGTTAAAGTTGATGAAAATAATTTGGATAAGGCAAAGAAAATATTATCGATAGCACCACCAAAACTTCCTGGAAAATATATTATTGATATTAAGAAGTTATAGAACAATACCTTAGACATAATAGAAAGATTTTTAATAGTTTAGTATATTTTAATTTGCATGGAACCAAACGAGATTAAAGAAGTAAATACCTCTCCCTTAAGAATTTTGGGCGAAGAAAAAAGATATTTGGCTTGTCCTTATGAATTAGCTTCGAATGATGATATAACAATAAGATTTTATGAAAATAGTCCATTTTGAAGTAGTTTCTATGGATGATAAATTTAAAAGACATTTTTTACTCTCAAAAACGCAGGAACGTTACATTCTTACTGCAAGTGGTTGGTTATTTACAGGTCCTGTTGAAGTATTTTCTTGGAAAGCTAAAGATGATCCAGAAAGTATAGAAGATTACGAAAGAGAAGAAATAAATATTTTAAGTCAAATTAAAATTATTCATGTTTCTGGAGATAAGGAGAATGTAACAGGCGGATTAGAGAATGCAGTTAATGAACATACACGAAGATTAAAAGATTTAGAAATCGATTCTTTTACACTTACACAAGCAAAAGAAATTTATAATACCCTACAAGGACATGTTCCAAGATATTCTTATGGTCATAATTAATTCTATAGGTGATGTTTGGCAATTAAATAAAACAAAATCTTTAAATAGCTTAAAATTATTATAATAAATATGAAAGAAAAACAAATATTTACCGCAGTACTTCATAAGGAAGAAGATATGTATGTAGCCGAATGCCCTGAAGTAGGGACAATTAGTCAAGGAAAAACAGTGGAAGAAGCTATATTCAATTTAAGTGAGGCTACTGAACTTTATTTAGAAGAATTTCCATTAAAAAATAAGACAAATGCTTTAATGACTACTTTTGAGGTGGCTTAATTGCCAGAACTAAGAAAAATCTCTGGAAAAGATTGTGTTAAAATTCTTTGCAACAAATTTAATTTTCAAATAAGTGGAAGAAAAGGTAGTCATGTTAGGTTATCTAAAGAAACTTCTGGGGGTAAAATAGGGACTGTTGTACCCATGCATCCGCAACTTAAAATTGGAACTTTAAAAGGGATACTAAAACAAGCTAAAATTAATGAACAAGAATTTGTTGAATATGTTTAATACTATATCTCATGGTGTGATATAAAGAACAATACCTTAAATATATAGAATAGTTCTTTATTTTATATTAACCTAAATTACAGCCTGAAAGAATTTTATTGAAATCCCTCTTGAAAAATATTGTATTAAATGCTATGTTTTACCCTAGTATCTCTTTAGGAATTCTAAATTCTTTATTAGAAAACACAATTTCCTCACAAGCAGAAATACATTTCCTACAAACATTCATCATAAATTCATATTTCTCAATAATCTCTTCACTACGAACTGAGGATCCGTACCGCGCTTTTTCTCGTTTATCTACGTCAGTCTCTTCTTCTTTCTCCTTATAAACCATTATTCGATCAATGAACTCGTCTTCATAATCAATTAAATCTTTATCTTTAATATACCGCAAGAACAAAGCAGTGCATTTTTGACTTCTGCTTTCCACGCCAAACTTCGCCAGAATTGCTAAAGCGCAGTAATACATCGTGTAAAACCATTCTTCTGGGATTTTGTAGTCTAGCTGTTGTTTTTTGTATAAATCACAGATTCCTAAATTGGTTTTTGCCTTTTGAACATATTCTTCTGCTTTTTTATCATCTTTACCAATAAAAATTAAGCCTTTATGCTTCTTACCTTTTTCTTCATCTCTTTTTGCACTTGAAAAGCATTCGTAAACTTTTGGTTTGGCTGTCATGTTGATGTTTCCTTTATGAATTTAACAAAATTTTCCTGTCCAAATAAGATAACTCCTTTCTTAATTGCATCTATAAAAACTTTATTGGGCTTTCTTAGCTCTGATTTAAACTCGCTTTCACTAAAATTAATAGAATGAATTTTCTTAGACTGTGCTTTCTGTACTTTATCTATAATTACTTGTATTTTGACAAAATTCTTTTTAGGCGCAATTCCAAAAATATCAATATCTTTAGCTTTTTGAGAGGAATGTAAAATGCTTCCATAAAGGATTACAAAGTTGGTTGCTTTCTCCAACTCAGAAAAATTCACCTGCCAACGCCTTTGTTCCACAGCCTCTTCAGTTAGATAAAGAGATAATGTCTTGTCTACAAGGGGATTTTCCCAGTTCAGTGTTATGATGGAAGTGCTAGTTTTTCCTGTTCCTACACTCTTTATGAAGATATACTTGTTTAATCTATTAAGAATTTTCCAGACCCCAACACGGCTTAAATCTAACTCTTTCGCTAAGGTAGTTATGGTGTGCGTACTAGAAAAATCTTTAATCAGGTGGATTAATACCTTTTTAGCAGTTAAATCTCTTGTTACCATATTGTTAATAGTTGTTAACTATTAGTTAATATATAAATCTTTCTATTCTTTTTCATTATAACTCTTACTAAAAGATTAATGCTTTATTTCATGGTGCGATATCGCGTTCACACAGATAAATAAATTGCTTAAAAAATAAATACTATAAAATTAGATTGAAAAATTCTCAATTTCATTCTTGACCTTTTCATAAATATCATTAAAATGCTTTTCTGCAAAATCAATAGCATCTTTTGCTTCGGTAATTGCCGAAGAATATCCTTTATGATTGATTTTATGCCTTATCTCCTTGATTGTATTTAAGAATAATAAATGGGCATCATTATCCAGCTTGATTAATTCTTCTATCATAGCTTTGTGATCAAATGACTTAATGCCTTTTGATAATAATACAGCTTCTCCCAAAATTCTGAAATCTTCATAAATATTCCTTATTATAGTATTGCAGGAATCTTTTGAAATTTTTAATTTTAGAGTAAATTTGATATCCTCTTTTGCATTTTCCAGCATTCCGTTTAAATCATAATTTTTCATAAGAATTGCTTTCGATTTTTCTTTTTACTTCTTTATATAAAGGTTCAAAACAAAGTTTAGCGAAATTTATTATATCTTTAGCATCGGCAATATTTGATTTATACGCATAGTAATTAATGTTGTGCCTTAATCTCCTGTAATTATCTAATAGGTTTAATGGCTTTAAAGTTTCTATTTTAATTCTTATTAGTTCATTTATATGGGAGATATGATCTGGAATTTCCTTGCCTTTGGCCGTTAGCAAAGCTTGTCCCAGCATTCTAAAACTTTCATAAATATTTCTAACGATCGTATTTGCCGATTTATCATTCAAATTTAAAGTTAAAGTAAAATTTATTTCATCTTTAGCTGCTTCAATTAAACTTAAAGCTTTTTTAATATCGGGTTGTTTTTCTCTCATGGCCTTACCTCTAAAAACCCATCTAAAACAATGCCATTAGCTATATTGTTAAATAAGTTTAAATCTATTTTGTTTCTGTTAAATATTATTAAATTAATCCTTATTTTTTTTACATGACCGAGATCTATTCTGAAAATTTCATGTAACTTAACATTTTCATTCTCTGATGTTTCAACAGCTATATCCAAATCGGATTTATCATCATTATCCCCCCTTCTATAGCTTCCGAATAAAATTATCGATTTGTAATTTGGCGTTATTTTTTTGACTATTTCATCAATAATTATAGGCAGGGCGGAGTATACCATATCTAGATTATAGGCAATTTTTAATGTTTTGTTATAAAAATGATCTTTATTTACAGAAATTCTCCAGACTTTTCCAATTTCTTCTTTTAATAAAAATCCTTTTTGAATCAAATCCGTAACAATTTGTCTTGCATTTGTCTTTGATATTCTTAAGTTTTTGGCTAAGTCACTTAAACTTAAAGCATCATTTGGATAAGAAAAAAACCAGTATAAGCATCTTCTATAGGACTCTGTAAACAACAATGTGTTTATATCAGCTATTTTTCTATCATTTAATCTTAAAGCATTGTTTTTCATATTTATGGTAAGCAAAAAGGGTATTTAAACTTTTCTATTACTGATTAGTTCTAAAAATAATCAATTAATTTTTTTCAGAACCATTAAAATCCATATTCCTCTGAAACTAAGGGAACAAAAATAAACCCCCCAAGATTATAAGTTTTAATTTTATCTTTTTCTTTAACAATCTTTAATAAATTTTGCTCGTATAAATTTCCGACAGGGCATATTAATATTCCGTTATCTTTCAGCTGTGAAATTAATGTTTTTGGAACTTGAGAGCATGCTGCATTTACAATTATTTTATCATAAGGAGAATATTTTTTTAATCCCTTACTTCCATCTCCTGTAATTATTTTAATGTTTTTTAATTTTGTTTTCTTGATATTCTCTTTTGCAATTTTGCTTAATTCAGGAATTGTTTCTATGGAATAAATTTTTTCGCATATGTAAGCAGTCAAGGCAGTGCTCCATCCGGATCCAGTTCCTATTTCAAGGACGATGTCATCCCTTTTTAATTCTAAATCCTGGAGCATAAAAGCAGTTGTATAGGGCTGTGAAATTGTCTGGTTATGGCCTATGTGCAAAGGATGATTTTCATAAGCCTCTTCTCTTAAATCTTTAGGAACAAATAATTTTCTCGGAATTTCTTCTAAGGCCTTTAATACTAATTTATCTTTAATCCCCTGTGTTTTTAATTCTCCTATTAATAATTTAAGCTTAAAATCCATAATAACCTTATATTGTATTAGAATAAAAATCTTGTTATTAAACAGAATAATTTATATAGGAAATTTTTAGTTCAATTTCATGGATAAAAAAGAGAAGGTTGATTTTAAATACAATCTTAAAATATATTTTAGCATATTTAAGAATTATAAAAGCCATGCATTTTGGCTTATTTTAGTATTGCTAATAATAGAGATATTATCATTTTTAGACAAGTATTTATTCAAGGTTGTTATAGATAACGGCACAAGTTATATTGAAAATGCCATAACAATAAATGCTTTTACCAAAATATTAATAACAATTACAGTTATTTTTATTTCAGCTGTTATATTAAGGGGATTTTTAAGATGGGGGCAGATACATTTAATTAATGTACTAGATTCAAATTTAATTGTTGATTTAAAAAAGAAATTTTTCAATCATTTAATCGGGTTATCATACAAGTTTCATACTACACATCGAACAGGCTCATTGATTTCAAGGCTAATCAGGGGAGCAGGTTCAATGGAAAGGATGACTGACTTGATTATGTTTAATGTTTTTCCATTAATCTTTCAATTGATTATTGCAGGCTCTTCATTGATATATTTTGATGCAATGAGTGCATTTGTAATCTTGATAACCATGATAATATTTATTTCATACAGCTTATATGTCCAGAATATGCAGCAAAAGGCAGCTGTTGAAGCAAATAAGCTGGAAGATTTTGAAAAAGGAAATATAGGAGATTTTTTTACAAATGTTGAATCAATAAAATATTTTGGCAAAGAAAAAATCATAAAAGAGAAATTTCTTGAAATGGCATTAAATACAAGAAAAGCTTTTTTAAAAAACTGGCACTATTCAAGATGGCTTGATTCAGGACAAAGCTTAATTCTTGGCTTGGGAACATTTGCATTAATTTATTTCCCAGTCAGCAAATTTTTAATGCACGAGATTACTCTTGGTACATTAACCTTAATTTATACCATATATGGCAGCTTAATAATGTCGTTATTCGGCTTTGTTTATGGACTGCGTGAATATTACAGGGTAATGGCGGATTTTGAATCTTTATTTCAATACTATAAAATTGAAAATGATGTTAAAGACAAGCCAAATGCAAAAGATCTTATTATTAAAAAAGGCATAGTTGAATTCAAAAATATTTCATTTAGCTATCATAAAAGGCAAATCTTCAAGAATTTTAATTTAAGAATAAATAATAATGAAAAGGCTGCTTTAGTCGGCCATTCTGGCTCTGGCAAAAGCACCTTAGTAAAACTGCTCTATAGGCTTTATGATGTTGATAATGGGGAAATAAATGTTGATCATAAAAATATTAATGAGTTCAAGCAAGAATCTTTAAGAGCTGAATTAAGCATTGTTCCGCAGGAATGCATCTTATTTGATGATACAATATATAATAATATAGCGTTTTCCAATCCAAAAGCTTCTAGAACAGATATTATTAAAGCAATGAAAAATGCCCAGCTGTATAACTTTGTTAATAGCCTGCCTGATAAAGAAAATACCATTGTAGGGGAAAGGGGCGTAAAATTATCAGGAGGAGAAAAACAAAGAGTTTCAATTGCAAGAGCAATACTTGCAGATAAAAGAATACTTGTTTTGGATGAAGCTACTTCTTCTCTTGATTCAAAAACAGAGCATGAAATTCAAAAAGCATTAAAGATATTAATGAAAGACAGAACTACAATAATTATTGCACATAGATTATCAACTATATTAAATTCTGATAGAATTATTGTAATGGACAATGGCAAGATTGTTCAAATTGGCGGTCATAAGCAATTAATCAAAAAAGAGGGCATTTATAAGGGATTATGGAACCTGCAAAAAGGGGGCTATATTAAATAAATTAAATCTTTAATGAAAACATGTCTTGTAATTTTGTTATTTTTAATGTGTCTTTTTTTCTATTGAGTTCATGATAACTTTTTCTTTCATGCTCTAATCTAGAAACAGGAATTAAATAGCCATTTTCATCAACAAAAACCCTTTCTTCAAGCACTGGATTATTTGATTTCCATCTTCCAGAATGATTTTCAGTTAATTCTCCAATAATTTCAACTTGTATGCCATCAATGTTTAATTTTCCAAAATATGACCCAAATACACCATCAGTGCTGTATTGAACTTCTTTTAATAAATTACCAATTGGTTTTAATAGTCTTTGAATATTATATGCACCTTTAGCTGTAGTTTCGATGTCAATATCATTAGGATGTATAGGCAATCCCTGCAAGGCCAGGCTTGAACTTTTAATAAAACAATACGGAATATCCGAACTTGATAATGCACTTGCTATATTAAGCATAGCAGTTTTATGCTTAATTCTGCTGTATTCTTCTAAATCAAGGTTTATCATTATTATTTAGTGATAATTATTTATTTATAAGTCTTTCTATTTATTACTACTTGAAAATAGATAATAATATAGAATCTTGGATAAGATTTATAAGCGAATAAATCCTTTATAAATTTATGGATAACATTTTATGGCTGTCAGAAATTAATGAAGAGCATATTAACTTAGTGGGAGAAAAAGCTTTAAAACTTTCAATGCTGTATAAAAAGGGATTTCCCATGCCGCAGGCATTTATTATAACAAATAATTGCTTTAAGGGATTTCTCGAAAATAACAATATAAAAAGAAAAATTTATTCTTTATTATTAAATTTAAATGTTAATAATTTCAAATTGCTGCAGATTAAGGTTAAAGAGATAAATGAAATCATAAAAAAAGCGGAGTTTTCTGAAAAATTAAAGGCAGAAATTCTTGAGAATTACAGCCATATGGATGCTGATCATGAATTATTAAAAAAAACAAGCAGGACAGTTCTCGATATAATAAGAACAGGAAGATCATTGCCTTATGCAGCATTAAGATCAAGCATGATCTCTAAAGAGTATAATCATATAACTTATCTCAATGTCAGGGGGATTTCCTCATTAATTGCAAACATAAAGAATATCTGGGGTTATTTTTTTAATTTTGACAGCATATATTACAGAAACAAAAACAATATTTCACATGATGTCAATGTTTCAATAATCATGCAAAAGATGATTAATTCTGAAAAATCCGGAATAGTTTATTATGACAATGGAATAAGAATTGAATCTTTATACGGAATGTTTGAATACTTGGGGAATAATTCAAAAGATTATTATTTAGTTGATGATAATTTATATATTAAAGAGAAAAAAATAAATAATAAAAATTTATATTTAACTAGGGATGAATTTGGAAATTCGGCAAGAAAAATTTTAGATGAAGACAAGAAAAATTCTCAGGTATTAAGCGATGATGATATAAAAAAATTATCTGAATATTATAAAAGATTAAAGGAGTTTTATAAAAAAGATATTCGCTTTGAATTTGCCGTCGAGAATTCCAAGATTTATATTTTAGACGTAAAAGAAAATTAAAGAAGCTTCTTCTTTTTAATAATGATGATTATAAAAGTTATTAAAATAATTCCTAAGATTGTCAAAAATGCATTTAAGGCATTAATTTTCATTCCAATTAGATTTAAGTAAAATATTAATAAAGGAACTATTGCTATTGATAATGCAAAGCTTAAAGCTAATCTTTCTATGAAATAAATGTTTTCCTTTTCGCTTAATTTCTTATGGAATAATAAAAAACTTAAAGAAAAACATATAAAATCTTATTTTAATTTTAGCTAGAATTAGTGATTATTTCTTTTACTTTATTTACAAAATTTATTGCTTTTAATCTTAAAGTTTCGGCTTCATTTTTGTTGAATATCTTCTGTGTTGAGTAACTTGCTTTGGTTCTTTTTGTCCTTGCCTCGATATAGTAAAGCACTTCTTCTTTTTCGATTGTTGAACTTTCGATAGTCTCAATTTCTTCTTTAGTTAAGAATTTCTTATAGAACTCTCTTATTAGAATAAGTAGGGTTGCGCTATGATCTTTTGTAGAATATCCTCTCAATGCGCATAGTGCTAAAGAAGCATGATAAATTGAATAATAAGCACTTACAATCGCCCAGTCATTAAATTCTTTTAATTCTAAGGTGGATTTTACAAATTTTAAGTTATGATCAGCTTTTTCTAAATGCCCCTGAACAAGATCTTCTCTTTCTTTCTCAACCTTTATCTTTTTTAATTTTAAGTAATTCTGAAAATCTATTTCTCTTTTCTTTTCATCTTCAAGCCAAATTTCCCAAAATTTTTTAGCCATTTAATACCTCTTTGTAAAATTTATCATGCCCTGATACTACAAATCCTGTTTTTATAGCATGAATAATAACCTTATCTTCCTGCTTTAATACCTGCTCTTTAAAATACTCAAAATCGATTATAAATGTTTGTATTTTTACCCCAGTTATAGCCTCAATATCTTCCCTTAATTTTAAGTTTTTGTTTTCTTTTTTATTAAAAATTAGAAGAGTGTCAATATCGCTATTTTTTTCAAATGTTCCTTTAGCGGTTGAACCAAAAATAACAGCGATTAAAGGATTTACTTTAATTTTATCTAAAAGTTCAAGTATTGCTCTTTTTCTTTCAGAAGGAAGTTTATTTAGTATTTTATAGTCAAAATAAGAAAGTATTGAATAAATCTGGGGATTTTTTGAGTTTAGTTTATAAAAAGTATTGCCTATTTTTTTAATTGAGATGATTAGTTTGTTTTCTTGTAAATTTTTAAGATGCTTAAGGGTAGTATTTGGGGTTAGTTTTGTTTCCCTTAGGATCTCGCTGAAATAAAGTTCTTTAAACCTATTGACGTATAAGCATTCGAGAATCTTTTCTTTCCCTTTTCCAAATATATTATTGTTCATTTTATGTACATGATTATACATTTAATGTATTATATAAATCTTTTGGTTTTGAGGCTCTGTAGAAATCCTCTAATATAATTTAATATTCTAGTGGCATTATATGCGATTTCTTTGAATAATATTTCTCTGTTCTGCATTCCAGAATTTAAACTTCTTATTGTAGAACCATTTATTCTTTTAATAACACTGAATATAGTTTCATTAATGCTTCTATAATTTGCTTTTAATCTATTAATTCTTCTCTTAGCTTTCTTCCTGTATTCTCCTTTAGTTCTCCAGGCAGGAACATCCTTATTCCTTAATTTAATCCTGTCTTCTGCATGCAATTCTTCTACAACCTTTTCATGATTTTCTTCTGAATCATATCCTTTATCAGCATCAAATGAAAGAATTTCTTTTTTAGCCTTATCCAGTATCTCTTTTCCCTTTATCAACTACAGGATTAAAGTCTATATTATCATGTCTTGGACCCCTTCTTATCTTCTGTGAGATGATAAGCTTCTTTCTTAAATCAACTAAAGTACTAAGCTTAATGTAATTCTTTATTTTCCTTCTGCTTTTCTTGTTTTTCTTTAATATTTTTGTGTAATGTGAAGAAGCTCTTGTTGGCTGAAGCCCAGTAGCATCTATTCCAATCCCAATCCTAGCATACAATGTCATAGTAAGAAGAATAAATCCAGACATTATCTTTTCCAGAAAGCTTATTCTAAACCTCTTGGCTGCTTTCTGCAATGTTGTAAAGTGGGGAACTTTATCAATATTAAGCAGTTCAAGTATTTTGGTGCATAATTGAATAAACTCAATAAACTCGCGATAGCTCTTATCTATTTGCTGCCTTAATGCAAGCAATACAATAAGAGCATAATTATTGTAAGTCCTTTTGCTGTATTTGCTTGAATACTTTCTTATTCTTAAGTTCTTTAAGTTCTTTAGAATGCTTTTAACAAACTTAATATACTTATTCTCTTTCTTTTTATTTATCATAGGGGTTCCTCTCTTTTAACCCCAATAAGGTTTTAAGAGAGAACTCTTAATTAATAAGGATTTCTACAGAGCTGGGTGCATGTATAAGGAAAGCAGCTTATGAGAATAACATTAAGATCATTGAACTTTATGTTATGCCAGATCATATGCATTGTTTTGTCAAGCTTCCTTTAACAATGACACCAAGCAAAGCATTGCAATTGCTTAAAGGAAGGAGTGCTTACTTGTTCTTTAGAAACCGTGAGAGAGCAAGACTTAGATACCCACAAGGACATTTGTGGAGCAGAGGTAAGTTTGCTTCTTCTGTTGGATATTCTGATGTAGAAACAACAATCAATTACATAAAAAATCAGGAAGAGCATCACCTACGTGGAAACTCCACACTTTAGTGTGGAGAGGAGGTCATTCTTTCTAATTCTTTTTGATTTGGAATAAATATGTCTTTCATAAAATTATAAATATAAATTTATTTTTAATTGTTTTTATTTTAATCTCTTTCATGGTTATACCATTCTCTAAATAAATGAACAAAAACATTAACCATTTGTTCAGAAACTTTTCTTTTTTTTAGGTTTTGTATAATTTCTCTTACCAAATCAATAAATTCTGGTCTATTGGCAAATTCAAAATCGATATCTGGATGATATCCTGGAAATATTCCTTTTGCAACACCTTCATGAACCTTGTCTTCAATTGCGTTAAAAACAGTCATCGCCCATTCGTATGTTATGCCCTCTATTATCTCGTTTGAGAATATTTTAGTTATTCCTTTTTGCATTCTTTTAAGTAGTCTTTTTTCTGTAGCATCCATACTTCTGATAATATGCTCGCCCTTGATTAATGCTAAAAACAAATTATGGAAGGTTTCTATTTTTTCTATCTTTTTTATTAACTCAAGTTCTAACTCAAATTGCAATTTAATATTAGAAATTAATTTTTGAGTATCTTTTGAATCCGTAAGAAGTATTTTAACTATGTTAATTTGAGATTTCAAGACTAAATTTAGTTGATGTAATATTTTATACACATATTCATATTTTGTTTCAGCATATCCTAAACACCGCTCTAATTTATGCACCCTTTTAACTTTTAAAGAATGTTCTATTGCTTCTAAATTTGATATTAATTCTAATTCTTCTTTTCTTTCATTAGAAATATCTGCTAATTCCAGTTCTAATAATTTTTTTAATTCTTGCAAATTACCTTGGAAGTTTGAGTCTATATTTAATTTTTCAATAAATACTTTCTTTTTAGAAATTGTTTTGGTATACTCTTTCCAAATCTTTATAATCTCATCATCGTCCAGCTTAATTTTTATTGCAATTGATTCAATTGATTCTGTTGAACCAAAAAGATTATTTAGTAAACCCATATATAAGAAAAAATTAAGTATATTAATAAATATTTGTATTTGAATCAGTTGAAGATTGAAAGGAAAAGCAAAGGTATTTAAATGATATTGTTTTGATATTAAATTGATATGGCAAATAAATTAGTAAATGTAAGGATACCTGAAAATTTGTATAATGAAAGTAAAGGATTAATTGAAAATAGTGGCTACTCTAATTTACAAGAATTTATTAAAGATGCTATAAGAAATAAAGTAAATCAAGTAAAAAAAGACCAAGTGATAATTAATTTAGAAAAGAATTTTGGCATAACTAAAAACAAAATAAAAAAGCCATTTAATAAAGAAACAAGAGAAAAAATTGCTTTAAATCATAATAAACAAAGAGCTAAAGAAGTTATTAAAATGTTTAATCTATAAGTTTTCTGGTAAAACTACTTTAACTAAATCAAGTAATTCTTCAAAATCCTTTAAATTTCTTGTTACTAAAAAATCTGCCTTTATTCTGTTAGCTAAGACTGCATGCAATGTATCATTATAACTTGTTTTTCTTTCTTTTTTAACTTTATTGGCATTTTTAATATCTTCTTCATTTACGTCTATAATTAAAAGTTTATTTTTATCTTTTAAATCTTTTATTAAACTTAACATATTCTCTTTATAAGTATTATATTCTAATTCATCTAAAACTAAAGAAGAAATAATTATCTGAAATTCACACTCTAAAACTCTTTTTAGTAAATTAAAAGCAAATTCTCCTAATGGCCTCAGATTATCTACTCTTCCATCAAAATAATCAATATAGATATTTGTATCCAAATATAATTTTAACATATAGATTTATTTACTTTTATGTTTATTAAAGTTTCTCATATTCCCGTTGTACAGCTTTTGTACGTACAAATTAGAAATAATCGCTATCGGGTTTTACTTGTCCGCCTTATAATTATCTGTATCTTCTTTTCGGGAATCTCTTTCTGTCAAAATCCCTTCTATGAAAGTTTCTATTATCTTCTTGGCTATGGCTTGATTTAAATAAGGGAATTTTAGCAAACTCAGGAAGTTCTAATTTTGCAACAGTTAAAGCCCTGTCTGCAAGAACATTTCTAAAGTTATCATAATCATTTTCAGATAATAAAGAAATAACTTTTCCTTCTTTGCCCGCTCTTGCAGTCCTCCCTATTCTATGTATATATTCGTTGGATGTCCTCGGAATATCATAATTAATAATATGGCTGACATCTTTTATATCTAAGCCGCGAGCTGCAACATCACTTGCTATTAAAATATCAGCTTTTTTACTATGGAACATATCAATAGCATGCTTTCTTCTATTTTGAGATATCCCCCCGTGTAATTTTTCAGATTTTATTCTTAGTTTATATAAATTTCTTGATAAAATATCCACCATTCTCCTGGTTGCACAAAATATAATTGTTAATCCAGGACTTTCGGTTTTTAATAAATTGACTAATAATGAAAATTTATCTCTGGAAGGAACATCATAATAATGCTGCACTAAACTTCCCTCATCAACATAAGATTTAACTTTAATTAATTCAGGATTTTTCATATAATTTTTTACAATATGATGCACTTGGGAAGAAATGGTTGCGCTAAACAGCAAGGTCTGCCTATTAGTCTTTAAATGAGAAATTATTCTCTTAACATGATCAATAAAGCCCATTTCAAACATCTTGTCTGCTTCATCTAGAACCAATATATTTACTTTGTTTAATTGAATTGTTTTTCTTTGAATATGGTCTATCATCCTTCCCGGTGTGCCTACAACTATGTCCGCATTTTTTAAATTATCTATCTGCGGATTTATTGAAACTCCGCCGTAAACAGGAATAATGTTCATTTTTTTGTATTTGGAAAATTTATTCATTTCCTTATTAACCTGCTCGCATAATTCTCTTGTTGGAACTAATATTAAAACCTGCAGTCCATTTCCATGTACAATTTTTTCCAATATTGGCAGGCCAAACGCAGCTGTTTTCCCGGATCCAGTAAGAGATTGGGCAATAACATCTTTGCCTTCTTGGATCTTTGGAATAGATCTCTTTTGAACATCTGTCCACTCTGTGTACCCTAAATCTTCTGCAGCTCTTGCTATTTCTTGCTGTAAATGAATTCCTGTTATCATCATAATATTTTAGAAATTTGATTTATAAATATATGTTATTTTATTCTCTAGGATCTTTCCAGTCCAAATCAAAAACAACCCCTGCATCTACTAAATTTCCAAGTTTGGTTTCAAGATTATTGCATCTTAAAAAAATAGCGTCTTGGCATTCAATATTATTTTCATATTTACTGCATATTGCCTTCGTATATAATTCTAAATCTTTGTTATCAGCATCCGCAATATAAGTGTTTAACAAAAATAGATTAATGCCGAGCAAAATAAATATAATAATAATTAATAGCTTATTTTTCATTTTCTCGCTTCAACATAATCCCTGCATAATTTATTAAAGACATTTTCAAGAATTTCAATGTCATTCCTGCAGTGATTTTTTATGTCGTCAAACTTTCCTTCTTTATGCAATCTTTCAATATCCTTGCCATGAACATTATCCTCATAAAAATTAATGTTGTTTAATCTCGCCAGCATTCTTAAGCCCGCATTTGTAAAAACATTCTGGGAAAATATAATCATGGTATCAATATGATTGCTTCTTAGCATGTTCCATGCATTTAAGTTAATCTCTGACGGGATTTTTATATTGTTTGTTATTGATCTTACAACAATGAATGGAACATCAAACTTATATCCATTATGCGTAACTATAATCGCATCTCTATTTTCTTTGATAATACTCCAAAATTCATTTAGGATATCTTTTTCTTCCCCCTCCAGCAGTTTTAATTCGCTGTTTAATTTTAATCCAATGAGAATTACCTTGCTGTAGTTTGGATCTAAGCTTCTAGAAGCGTCTGTTAATTTTTTGTCCATTAAATATCTCATTACAAATTCATCATTAATTTCTAATGGTGCTGTTTCAATGTCTAAAAACAAATAATTCATGAAATTAATAATTTGGGAAAATTTATAAATCTATTTAAAAAATGCTTTTTAAAACCAATATCGCTATTAATAAAAATATCAAGAAAGTAAGCCAGTTTTTTCTTAATATATGATCCTGCCTTATTAGTTTTTTTCTTAAATCGATCATTGTCTGTGCATAAGGAACCTACGCCAATGCTATCAGTAAAGAGCATTACAGCAGCTATTTGTATTATGCTTAAGTTAGTAAATACATAATGGCCAACTATCGCCATTAATACAAAATAAATCAAAGCGGTAACTGGTTTATCATTAAACAATGATTTGCTTAAATTAAGCCACCCTTTTGGATTTATTAAAACAATAACTATTTTTAATAAGACAAGTATCGCAAATATCAATGCTAATGTTTCTAAAGGCATTATTTTACTTAAAATTTATTTGCTTTACTAGGATTTAAATATATTGTTTTCAATTAGCTACTTTACAATAAATAAGAAAATATTTATAATTAAGTTATTTTTTATATTTGCAATGAAAAATATAAATGAAAATGAATGGAAAAAGAGATTAACCAAGGAAGAATACAAAATTTTAAGAGAAAAAGAAACTGAAGGAGCTTTTACTGGAAAGTATCTTCATAATAAAGAAATTGGAATGTACGCTTGCGTTGCATGTGGGAATAAATTATTTTCTTCAGACACAAAATTTGATTCTGGAACAGGATGGCCTAGCTTTGATGATGTTTCTTCTAATAAAGCAGTAGAGCTAAAAAGAGATAATTCTTATGAAATGCATAGAATAGAAGTTATCTGCAAAAAATGCAAAAGTCATCTTGGGCATTTATTTTACGATGGCTTCACAAAAACAAGGAAAAGATACTGCATTAATTCTGTATGCTTAGATTTTAAAAAGAAATAAATCTTGATTAAAAACTAATTTAAGCCTTTTGCTCTTTATTATTCTTATGAATCTAAAAAGGATTTTATTTAGGTCATTGCTTTTTGGAACTTTATTTTTTAGTCCTATAGATATTATTGTAAAAAATAAAGAAATTACCAAAATATTTAAGGTTCATACTATAACCTCATTGGATTTTCAGCGTATGAAAGGCTTTAGCCATTGGTATAAAGAAAATGATGATTATGATTTAATAAATAGTTTTGTTCAAGAACATAAAATTCCAACTAATTCAAAAATAATTACTATAGAAGAAGATACTTTATTAAATATGATTAGAAGGCATTCTAGAATTCGTTTTAGTTTTGATGAATATAGAAGCAAGATTTATCCTGAATTTGTAAGGATGAATGAAGCTTTCCAGAAAAGAAAAGCAGGATTAGAATCTTATGATTTATTAAAATTTGATGAGCAATATTATTTGGTAAAAAATGATACTGCTGTCAAATTGAATGATGATATTTCGGAAATAATAAAAAAGAATAAAGACTATATTGAAAATTTAGAAGATTTTAGAAGGAAATACTCAAAAGAAAATTATTACAATGTTGTATCAACTACTTTATTAAACCTCTCAGAATTTTTGCCTTTCATTAAAAAATTTAATGTTAGTTTAGACGAAGAAAGTATTTTGGGATTAATTTCAAGCGAGTCTTTAGGCTATCAGCTTGTAGGGGGTTCTGGTGATATAGGCCTTTTTCAATTATATCCAAAAACCATAAGAAAAATTTATGATGAATTAAGACATAATAAATCAAAAATTGATTCTTCATATGAGCATTTATCCAAAATAGATTCTATGAATTTTGAAAGTTTTAATAGTCTTGTGGCTGAAAATCAGTTTTGCAATATTGAAGCAGGATTTTATTGGCTGAAAAGATTAGAAAGCATTGCTGAGAATAAGGCTCATTTAATTCTGTTGTATCATATTGGGCAAAGCAATTTTTCTTTACTGCCAAAAAAAATAAAAAATAGAATTATTGATGGAGAGATTAATGATTATAAAGATATAAGGGATAATGAAATGAAATATAAAGGTATGCATTATTTATATTATTATTTTGCAAAAAAAGAGTACTTTGCTGCTTTGAGAGATATTTATGCAGCAAATGATTCCATTTAACTTCTTGCTTTCATTAAAGCTTCAGCCCACCAAACTAACTGGTTAAACATTGCTTCTGCGCTTTTTTCATAAAATTCATTATTTTTTAGTTTGCCATTTGCATCAAATGATTCCCAAATAAAAGGAATATGAATGCCTTCTCTTATTGGGGCCATTTGCAATTCTATAGAAACCTGCCTTAATTGCTCTACTGCTCTTGATCCCCCAACGTAACCGCCATAAGAAACAAATGCTATTGCCTTGTTATTCCATTCTTTGTAAATTACATCTAAAGCATTTTTTAGTACAGCAGGATAACCGTGATTGTACTCTGGTGTTACAATAATATAACCGTCTGCCTCATCTATTTTTTTAGCCCATTTTTGGACTAAAGAATCAGTATAAACTCCCATTCCTGGAGGATTTTTATCATTAATAAAATTAATGCTCCAATCTTTTAAATCTATAAATTCTAATTCAAAATCTGTTCTTTTTTTAGCTAAATCAGCGATCCAATCGGCTACTTTTTTACCATGCCTTCCTTCCCTTGTGCTTCCTAATATTATCTGAATTTTTAATTTTGACATTTTAACTTTTATTTATATATCGGATATACGATACTAGTATATAAATCTATCGGTTATACGATATTCAGCAAAAAGCATATAAACAAAAGAATCTTGTATTTTATCATGAAATCTTACTGTGATATGAAAGGATTCTTGACGTTTTTAATATTAAGGATGATTGGTAAGAACGATCTTTCTGGAGGAGAAATAAGAGAAGAACTTGAAAAAAGAAAAGGTTGCAAGCCATCCCCCGGAACAGTATATCCTGTATTAAAATATTTGAATGAAAATGGTTTAATAAAAGAAGTCAAGGACAAAGGAAAGAATAAGAAATATGAGATAACAAAAAAAGGTCAGGAAGAACTTAAGATGGCTACTAAAAAATTTATATCTATATTTTGTGATATGAAAGAAGAATATAATTAAACATAAAAATTAAATCTTCCTCTTTCACACATAACACCCATTATGGCATTATTGTTTCTTTCCTTGAATAATTTAAAACTATCAAAATCCTGTTCGCTTGGCAGGCAATGCTTTAAGGGATGGCTGTGCATATCAACAATTGTTTCATCCGGGCAAAAATCAGAAATAACTTGATTATGTGTCTGCAAATAAGTTTCAGGGACAAAAATTCCATTAACATAATAATCTCCATTTTTTATATTCCCATTTAGGCAAACTTTAAATTCTCTTTCAATATTATTATCATAAATTTTTAATAAATCATTATAAATATTGTTTTGAAAGATTAAATTATTTGTTGAATTTATCTTTACAATATCATCCTTTATTTTATCACTTTTAATTAGACCAATAAAAATATTATTTATTAATGAATTGCTTAGCAAGTATGTTAATATTAAAATAATCAAGAATAACCCTATAAATATAATAAAAACTTTTTTGAATTTACTTGGCTTTTCCTCTTCAATTATTTCTATATCTTTAATCTCGTTAAGATCTTCCATTATAACATCAGAGTTTTAACATAATATAAATGTAATGTCCGGGCATTTAAAAAAAGGTTAAGTTCCGGAGTTAGCTGAGTTTTTATGGGGTTATTTTTATAAAATTTTTTTCTTTAACTATCATTGCCTGTTTTCCTGGCTTTATATTGTAATCTTTAATAAATTCATTTGGAATTCTAATCGCTATGCTATTGCCCCATTTAGCAAAACTTACTGCTTTAGCCATTATTAATTGTCTATATTTGCTTGCTAAACTCTTAAGTTGTTTTCCATCCATTAATTCTTCACCACAATTATCACATCTAAACGTTTCAAATTCTATATTATCTTGTTTAATAAAATCGGTTACTTTATTCATGTTTCCTTTCTTACAGATCGGGCATTTCATTTTAATTTCATCTTTCTATAGTTTTAATAATTATAATAGATCCAAGGTCTTCCCCAATGCATATTATCGAGCCTTTTTCAGATCTTTTTATGAATTTTAACATATTCTTTCCAAATCTTTTGACTTTTCCCTGCTTTAAAACCAGATAAACTTGGTCTGGATAAGCTATTCCTTTTTCTAAGGCTCTTTTGATAGCATGCGTTTTTATTAAGATAAGTTTGCCTTGAAAATAAACGTCATCCATTATGTATCTACATGTATCTACATGTATCTACATGTATCTACATGTATCTACATGTATCTACATGTATATAAATATTTCTTTTTCTATAAAAATAGTGCTCCTGCCGGGATTCGAACCCGGGTCTCAGCCTTTCTTCCTTTTTGATTAAACTTTTTCTAAAAGCTTAGTCGAAAGGGCCGAATCCTTGGCCTCTAGACTACAGGAGCAAGTGGGCCTGAGCGGATTTGAACCGCCGACCACATGTGCTCTTAGCTTAATACCATGTGCCTAGTATTGTCATATAAGACATGTGCTCTACCAGGCTAAGCTACAGGCCCTTTATAAATGCTCCAAGAATTTAATATTTAAATCTTTTCATTAAAAAAATCAAAATCTTAATATACTCAAATTCCTGAATAATATCATGGATTTTTATAAGCTAAAAAAAGAGGACGTTATAAAAAATTTAGATTCTAAAATTGCAGGATTAAATAATAATGAAGCTAATTATAGAATACAAAAATATGGATTAAACGAATTAAAAGAGAAAAAGGAAAACAAGGCATTAAAAATATTAACATCACAGTTAAACAGCTTTGTTATTTATATCTTATTGGCAGCTGTTATAATCTCTTTATTTGTTAAAGAATATTTAGATGCAAGCGTTATAGCAGGCATTTTAGCATTAAATACAATTCTTGGATTTATACAAGAGTATAGGGCAGAGAAATCAATAGAAGCTTTAAGGAAACTAGAAACAAGAAGAGTTCCTGTAATAAGAAATAACAAGCAGATTTCTATAGATGCAAAAGAACTAGTTCCTGGAGACATGATTTTAATTGAAGAAGGATCAAAAATTGCAGCTGATTGCTATTTATTAGAAGCATATGATTTAGAAGCTGATGAAAGCATTTTAACAGGAGAAAGTGTTCCTGTAAAAAAATCTCCTGGAGTTATAGAGAAAAATGCACAAGTAGCTGAAAGAACTAATATGCTTTTTTCAGCAACTACAACAACAAGAGGAAGAGGAAAAGCCATAGTTGTTTATACTGGAATGAATACAGAAGTAGGAAAGATAGCTTCTTTAATTCAAAACCAAAATGAAAAACAGATTCCTTTGCAGAAAAAGCTGAATAAAGTTGGAAAAACCCTTGGTTCTCTGGTAATTGCTATTGCAATAATTGTATTTATTACAGGGTTAATCGACAAGCAAAATACTGCTGACATGCTATTGATTGCTATTAGTCTAGCAGTGGCAGCTGTTCCTGAGGGGCTTCCTGCAGTAGTTACTATATCTTTAGCTTTAGGAACGAAAAGAATGGTTAAGAGAAATGTTTTAATTAGAAAATTAAGCTCTGTAGAAACTCTTGGATCAACTACGGTGATCGCGGCCGATAAAACAGGCACGATAACCCAGAATAAAATGCAAGTTACAAGATATTTTTTGGATAATAAAACAATTGATGTTGATAAAGATTCAAAAAATTTAAAATTGCTTCATGATATAATGATGAACTGCAACAATGCTACATTGCCCGATATCGGAGATCCAACTGATTTGGGTATTTTAAAAGCAGCTTCTAAGGGAGCAAAATATGAAAGAATAGGGGAAATTCCATTCAGCTCAAAAACAAAAACAATGATTACTTATCATAAAATAAACAATAAAATATTAACATATTCAAAATTTGCTCCTGAGAAAATTTACGAATTATGCAATTATATTAATATCAATGGAAGAATAACAAAATTAACAAAGCAGAAGAAAGATTCAATAATTAAAATAGCAGAAGATTTTGCAAAAGATGCTTTAAGGGTCTTAGGGTATGCTTACTCTGACGGAAAGAAAAAGGACGATTTAATTTTTTTAGGATTATCTGGAATGATAGACCCCCCTAAACCAGAGGTAAAAGCAGCAATTGAAAAATGCAAAGCAGCAGGGGTTAGGGTGGTAATGATAACAGGAGATCATAAATTAACAGCACAGGCTATTGCAAGGCAAATAGGATTGAATGATAACGCAATCACGGGAGATGAACTTGATAATTTATCAGATGAAAAATTAAAAATTAAAGCCAAGACAATAGATGTTTATGCAAGGGTGAATCCAGAGCATAAAGTAAGAATATTAAATGCATTGTATGATTATAATATTGTTGCAATGACAGGAGATGGAGTAAATGACGCTCCTGCATTGAAGAAGGCTCATATTGGGGTTGCTGTCGGCTCTGGAACAGATGTTGCAAAAGAAGCCTCTGATATGATAATACTTGATAATAATTTTAATTCAATTGTTTCAGCTGTTGAAGAAGGACGAGGAATTTATGACGATATAAAAAAGTTTGTCAATTATTTGTTATCGAGCAATTTTGGAGAAGTATTAATAATATTTATGGCAATGATAATTGCTTTTCATTCAGATGATAACTCTATTGTAATACCCCTAACAGCTTTGCAGTTATTATGGATCAATCTAGTTACAGATGGATTTCCTGCATTGGCTCTTGGGATAGATCCTATAAGTGAAAATGTGATGAAAAGATCCCCTAGAAATCCTAAAGAGAATATTATAACAAAGACAATGATGCTTAATATCATTTCTATAGGAATTTTAATGGCTTTGATTGCATTAATATTATTCAGGATTAATCTTGATAATGTAATAAAAGCACAGACAATTGTATTTACAAGCATAGTTGTATTTGAAATGATAAGGGTCCAGATGATAAGGGCTCAATATAATTTAAAATTGTTTTCAAATAAATGGCTCATTGTTGCGATATTAACATCATTATTACTGCAGGTAATAGTTATTTATGTTCCATACTTTAATACATTATTCAAGACAACTCCTTTGTTGTTAGTTGATTGGATAAGCATATTAATAGGAGGTGTAATTTTATTTGTCTTTGGAAGTTTATTTAATTATTTGATAAGAAAAACAACAAAGCAGATAGATTAAATTATTCTAATAACTTATAATTTTTTACTAAACTATTTTTACTCCAGTATTTATTTAAGCTAAATCTTTTAACGTCTTTAATTTTTGGTAGAATTAGTAGTATTAGTAAGTAGATGATATGCTCATCTAAAATTGGATTGTGCTCAGTTGGAACTAGAGCTAACCACATTAAAAACATTAATAATGCACCAGTATAACTTGCTAATTTTAAAAATATACCAAAGATTAAACTTGCCCCAATGAATAATAAGCCAAGCATAAATAACCAATCAATTAATGCAATGCCAGCTAAAGTTTGATAATAATTTCCCAGAGCACCGGTTGCACCGAATTTTAAAAATCCAAATGTTGGCGAATTTCCAAGTAACCATGATTTATCTTGTGCGGTATCAAAACCTAAGCCAAACAATTTATCTAAGAATGCCCATAAAAATAAAAATCCTAAAGCTAACCTCAAAATTACCCACAAATACCAGATTTTAATATTTTCCATGATTCATTTTCCCAGCAAATTAATAAAAGGGGTAAATACAAATAATGTTGCTATTAATAAGGCTATAATTAAAAATTTAAAATAGTTTTTCAAATTAACGTCTTTATTTTTGTTGTGCATTAATAAGCAAATTATTATTCCTATTATTATGCTGAATAATATCTTTCCCGAATAAGGGCCTACAGCTTTATTTAAGGTTAGGAAAGTTTTGATCTGGGAAGAAGCTTCTGCCAATATATTTAATATGCCAACGCTAATTAAGGCTATTCCAGATGAAATCATTATTCTTGCAATTTTCCAGTTGTTCATATAGCCTTCACCTTTGTTATATACGCCCCTAAGCCAAATGTCAGCAATGTCCATATCATCATTATAATCAGCAAATATATTAACATCTTCTTTATTTTTTTATCAATGATTATTTGTTCATTAAAATGAAAAACAAAACATGTTATAACAAACATGATTACTAGAACGTAAAACCCCGTAAATTCTTTTAATTCCATTAAAATATTATGCACCCAGGCTTTATCCCCTGCTAAGATAGATTCTCTTGCACCCCCGGAAGATCTGTAAACTGCATAAGCACCAACCCCTGTAATAAATAAAACTAAGGTTATTATGAGCATAACAACAGCCGCAATCTTTATTTTTTTAATATCGCTTTTTTGTGAACTACTTAGCCAAACTAATATGCCTGAAAAAGCCATTAAAAGTACTAAACCAAAAAAACCATGAGCTAAAGAAAGTAATTCATTAGACATAACTTTAATAAGGTACTTTTCTTTATAAAACTATCTTTTATTTAACTAAGTCAAACAAATAATAATCTTTATATATTCATTAATCAAGATAAGATTATGGATAAAAAAAGAGGATTAATAATAATTTTGGTTTATAATATATTTGCCGTAATAATCTCATCTTATTTGTTATACCAGCATTATTCTGATACAAGCAGTTTTTGCGATGTAAGTATAGGATTATCCTGCGATATCGTAAATAGAAGCTTATATTCAGAAATTTTTAATATCCCGGTATCCGGCTTATCTATTCTTGCATTTTTATTTATAATTACAATAGCAATAATTGCATTAAAAGATGAGAAAAAAAGAATTAATATAATTAATATAATTTATTACTTGATGTTGATAAGCATCTTATTTTCTTTATACTTGATATATATAGAGGCTTTTGTCTTATATTCTTTCTGCCCATTATGCTTGTCATTAAATGTATTAATACTTGTAGTCTTTCTAATCTCATTAAATTTAAGGAGGAAAAAATGAAAAAAATATTTTTAATAATATTAAGCATTTCTTTATTAATAATTGCAGGATGTTCTTCTGTTAAATATACAAAAGAATCTTTAGATGAATTGGCAAACTGCCTTGCAGACAAAAATGTAAAGGAATATGGTGCTTTTTGGTGTCCTAACTGTGCCAAGCAGCAGAAAATGTTTGGAAGCTCGTATGATATTATAAAAGAGAGAAATGTCTATGTTGAATGCGATGCAAGGGGAGATAATCCGCAGCCTGAATTATGCCTTGAAAAAAATGTTCAGAAGTATCCTGATTGGGAATTTTCTAATGGTGAAAGGTTAGTTGGAGTTCAAAATTTAGAAATACTTGCTCAAAAAGCAGGATGCGAAATTCCATTGTTAAAATAAAATGGCAATTGATGTTACATGGCCTGTTATAATAACAACTGCATTAGTCGATAGTATAAATCCTTGTGCAATTGGTGTTTTAATCTTGTTAATTTCTACCCTAATTGTCATGGGAAAGGATAAAAAGAAGATGATAGCTATTGGAAGCATTTATATTTTAGCTGTTTATATTGTCTATTTTCTTGCTGGAATTGGATTATTATTATTTATTCAGAGGCTTAATATTGCCCAGCCGTTAAGCATTTTTGTTGGATCTTTAGTCATAATAATGGGATTGATTGAAATCAAGGATTTTTTCTGGTACGGAAAAGGAATAACATTGAGCATTGCTCCAAGATATGTAAAATATATTGAAAATCACGCTAAGCACTTAACAACATGGGGGGCAATTGCCCTAGGAGCATTTGTTGCTGCTGTCGAACTTCCTTGTACAGGGGGCCCTTACTTAGCCATAACAACATGGATTGCACAATCAAATATAATTCCGTTAAAAGCCTTAATTTATTTATTAGTTTATAATTTTATTTTTGTCCTGCCTTTAATAGTGATATTATTCCTAGTTTATTTTGGAATAAAAGTTCAGAGAATTAAGAAATGGAAGCAAGATTATAGAAGATGGATGAGATTGGCTATAGGCCTGGTCTTAGTAACTTTGGGGATATTATTAATTTTAATCGCCTATAATTTAATAACCTTTAGTTTGCAATAAATTTAAATATGATCAAATATTTATATTTAATGGTGATATAATGAAGGGTCCTAAAAAAAAGAAAAAAGCTCCAAAAATATGCAAGGTCTGCTAAAATGATTATTGTAAAAAAAGATGGGCGTAAAGAGGTATTCAGCAAAAAGAAATTATTTAATTCAATATATGAATCCTTCTTAAATGCGCATCATAATAAAAAAAATGCGAATAACCTTGCGAAAAAAGCTTTTAATGAGGTGTTAAAGCATTTAAAGCATAAAAAAATTATAAATTCAAGCTATGTCTTTAAAATAATTGCAACATTGCTTGAAAAATATGACAAAGATGCAGCATTTTTATATGAAACTCATAGAGATATTAACTAAAATTTTATAAATAAAAGAGGATATAAATGAAAAAGTCTCAGGCAGCTATTGAATTTTTAATGTCATACGGCTGGGCGCTTCTTATTTTGATATTAGTAACTACAGGATTATTTGCTTTGGGTGTTTTTAAATCGCCTGAATTTAAGAGTTTATGCAGAATTGGTGCTCCGTTTTCATGCATTGACATTGTTGTTCAGGATTCTCAATCTACAAATCCCAATTATATAAGCAATATTACATTAAGAACAAGTAACATCGCTACTTTAAGCATATCAAGTTTTAGAAAAATTCAAGGAAAATGTACAAACGCGGTTTTACTTACAAATCCTATAAAAAGCGACGGCAACAATTATATTGGCTTAAAATGTCCTGCAGGAAATAAAAATGACAAGGAAATGGCTGAAATTGACTTGGCTTATTCTCTTGCGAAAATAAATAAAGTGCATACAACAACATTAAGCTTTACAGCTTATAGAGAACATGGGGAGACAAGCAATCCTAACTTGGTTTTGGATATGTCTTTTGACACAAACTCAAGCGGATTTACCCAGGATTATTCTGGATTTGGCAATAACGGAATAATTAATTATGAAGGAACGAATTTGACTTGGCAGGGTAATTCTTGCGCAAGGGGAGGATGCTATAATTTTAGTAGCGCTGGAACTAATGCGAATATAAGTATTCCATTTACACAATCACTTAATTTTACTAATCGTAGTTTTTCTGTAGGATTCTGGGTTAATACTATGACAAATACACGAGATCAAAGAATTATAAATGGGGATACAACATCATCAGGAGCTGAAAGTTATGGTGTAGAATTAAGAGGATCAGCAACAGAAGGAGTAAGATTTTTAGTGAGAAATTCTGCTGGTCAAAATTTAGTAGATATAAGGGGGCCAGAAATCCCGCAGAATCAATGGATTTATGTTGCAGCAGTATGGAACGGAAGCAGAGGCATACTTTATGTTGATGGTAGCGTGAGTGCGATAAGTCCTGTTTCAACAAATGCTTATGCTGCTGTTAATAATCCTCGAAATCCTTTATTAGTAGGTTTGCTAGTTGCACAGACTAGAAGATTAAATGGAACTCTAGATGAATTAAAAATATGGGACAGAGCTTTAACACAGGCAGAAATACAAAATGCGATGATATTATAGCATAAAATTCAATAAATTTATAAAATATCATTTATTGGTTATTTTATGGATATTTTTAAGCAGCATATTATAAAACTACTAAAAAAATTTGTAGCATTAAATGAAAAAGATATTTCTACAATATTAGAAATTCCGCCAAATCCGAACTTTGGAGATTATTCTTTTCCCTGCTTTATGCTCGCAAAAGAATTAAAGCAAAATCCATTGGAAATTGCTAAAAACCTGAGCAGTCATTTTCATAAAGATGATTACATTGAAAAAGCAGAATGCAAAGGAGGCTATGTTAATTTTTTCATAAATAAATCTAAGCTGAATGAATTAACATTAAATGAGATTTTAAGATTAAAAGAAGATTATGGCAAAATAAAAGAAATAAAAGAAAAAATAGTTATCGAGTATCCTTCGCCAAATACAAACAAGCCATTGCATCTAGGCCATGTAAGGAATATGCTTATTGGGCAGAGCATTTCCAATATATTAAAATTTTTAGGAGATGATGTAATCCAAGTTAATTTGAATAATGACAGAGGAATTCATATCTGCAAATCAATGCTTGCATATAAAATGTATGGCAAGAATAGGAAACCGAATAAAAAAACAGACCATTTTGTAGGAGATTATTATGTTCTATTTAATCAAAAAATTAAGGAAAACTCTGAACTTGAAAAAGAAATACAGAATATGCTTGTCAAATGGGAAAAACACGACAAAGAAACATTAAAGTTATGGAAATTAATGAATTCCTGGGCTTTGAAAGGGTTTAATGAAACCTATAAAATATTTAATATTAAATTTGATAAAGTATATAACGAATCAGAGCATTATTTAAAAGGAAAAATAATTGTTTTAAATTTCTATAAGAAAAAGATATTTGAAAAAGATGATGATGGAAATATCTTAGTTAATTTAGAAAAATATAATCTCCCAAATAAAGTTTTATTAAGAAAAGATGGAACATCTATCTACATTACACAAGATATTGGATTAGCTTATGAAAAATATAAAGATTTCGGAATGGACAAGTCAATTTATGTTGTGGGTTCGGAGCAGAACCTGCATTTTAAGCAGTTATTTAAAATTCTTGAAATTTTGAATTTTCCCCATTATAAAGGATTAATACATTTAAGCTATGGGATGATTTATCTGCCTGAAGGAAAGATGAAATCAAGAGAGGGAATTGTTGTGGATGCAGATAAGATTTTCGAAGATATAAAAAATTTGGCGTTAAATGAAATTAATAAAAGATATAAATTAAATAAAAAAGAAAATGAGAAGAGAGCTTTTGAGATTGGAATGTCTGGATTAAGATATTTTATACTAAAGTATGATGCTGCAAAAGATTTCATTTTTAATCCTAATGAAACAATAAGTTTTGAGGGAGATACAGGGCCATATATACAATATGCTTATGCAAGGGCAAAGTCAATATTAAAAAAAACGAAATTTGATAAGGAAGCTGATTTTAATCTGCTTAAAAATGATAAAGAAAATGAATTAATTAAATTATTAAGCAATTTTCCTAATGTTGCAAATAAAGCAGGTAAAGATTTAAAGCCGAATTACATTGCAAATTACTCTTATGAACTTGCACAGAAATTCAATGAGTTTTATCATTCCTGCCCTGTAATACATGAAGATGAAAAATTAAAAAATGCAAGATGTTTATTAGTTTTGGCCTTTGCTTATGTAATTAAAAGATGCTTAAATTTACTTGGAATAAATGTTCTTGAGAAGATGTAATTTTAGTAAAACATTTAAACTTTCACACTATTACAATAAATAAAGATTAATCAACTTTACAGGGCCGTTCTTAAATTTAATTTCGAAATAGAAAGCTTTAAATACATGGGTAAATTTTAGTCCATATGGGTAAGTTTTAGTCCATGAAATATCATAATTACATAGAAAATATATTTGGCAGCAAAGTAAAAATAGATTTGCTTAGAACGATTTACAGGTTTCAGAATAAGAAATGGACTATAAGAGAATTAGCAGATTTTAATAATAAAGATCATTCTGCAATTAGTTACGCAATAAAAGATTTGCAGGATATGAATTTAATTGATTTAGAACATCATGGAAAATCAAACTTAATAACACTAAATAAAAAATCTATCTTAAATAAATTGCTGGAAATATTTGATTTTGAGCATAATGCAATAAAAGAACTTATTAAAGATATTAAAGCATTGTTAAACAATAAAGTGAATTCTTGCATATTATTTGGGAGCGTTGCAAGAAAAGAAGAAAGGCCAGATTCCGACTTAGATTTATTAGTCATAGCAAAAAACAGGAAATCAGTAAAGAATTTAATTTATGATAAGCAGAAATATTTTACGGAAAAATATGGCAATATAATAATGGCACAAATATTTACGAAAAAAGGCTTTAATAAAAATTTACCCTTCATAAAAACAATAGGAAAAGATTATATACTTATTATAGGGGAAGATATTTTAAAATGAGAGTCAAACCTATAGACAAACATTTTTATCTAAACTATCTTAAAAAAGCAGAAGAGTTTTTACAACAAGCTGTAAAAGCAATAGAAGATAGAAAATGGAATACTGCAGTAAGTTTATTTATTCACTCTGGGATTTGTGCCGCAGACGCATTATGTGTGTCTAATTTAGGTGTGAGAAGCTCTGAACAAAATCATGAAGAAGTTGTCCAGTTGATTAACAAATTAAATTTGAAAGATAGTGGTATCCAAGCTAGGCAACTGCTGAACTTATTAGATTTTAAAAACAGTGCAGAATATTCTGAAGATTTAATGAATGAAAAAAATGCCTTATCAGCAAAGCAGAATGCAGAAAGTTTTTTATCTTGAGTTAAAAGCAATTTACAAAAATGATAATCTCTGTTGCAGGAAAACCAAGTGTAGGAAAATCAACCATGTTTAAAGCAGCTACTTTGGCAGAGGTCGAAATAGCTTCTCATCCTTTTACCACGATTAAATCGCATGAAGGAATCGCTTTTATAAAATTAGAATGCGTAGATAAATTCTTTAATACACAATGCAACCCGAGATATGGTTATTGTATTAATCATTTTAGGTTTGTTCCAATAAAATTATATGATATCCCTGGATTAATTGAAAATGCTCATTTAGGAGAAGGTCTTGGTTTAGAATTTTTAAATGATATTAGGGAAGCAGATGCATTAATTCATATTATAGATATTTCAGGATCAACAGATGAAAAAGGAAATCCTGTTCCTCCATTATCCCACGATCCATTAAAAGATGTTAAATTCCTAGAAAATGAATTAGATTATTGGTACTTAAATATTTTAAAAAAAGGATGGGATAAATTTGTTAAATCCTTAAGGCAGGAAAATTTGAATATTAAACAAGCCCTAGCAAAACAGTTATCTGGATTAAAGGTTACAGAAGAAATTGTTGAACATGCCATTAAAAAATTAAATTTATTGCATCATCCAGACCAATGGAATGATAAAGATTTAATGGATTTAGCAAGAGAATTAAGAAAAGCCACAAAACCAATGGTCATAGCAGCAAATAAAATAGATGTTGCGGGAAGCGAATTTTATCTGGAAAAACTAAAAGAAGAATTTCCAGAATATCATATAATTCCATGTTCGGCAGATTCTGAAATTGCCTTAAGGGAGGCCGCGAAGCATAAACTAATTAATTATATTCCAGGAGAAGATAATTTCGGAATAATTGATGAAAGTAAATTAACAGAAAAGCAGCTAAATGCATTAAATTATATTAAAAATAATGTACTTAAGAAATATAATTCTACAGGAGTTCAGGATATACTAAATTATGCTGTTTTTAATTTATTAAAATATATTGCAGTATTTCCCGGGGGAGTAAATAAGTTAGAGGATTCTGAAGGAAGAAAACTTCCAGACTGCTTTTTACTCCCCCATAATTCTACTGCATTAGACTTTGCATTCAAGATACACACAGACATAGGAAACCATTTTGTCAAGGCCATAAATGTTAAAACTAAACAAGCTGTAGGGAAAGAATATTTATTAAAAAATCTTGATGTTATTGAAATAAAGACGAATAAATAGCTTTAAAAACACTAATTCTCGAAGATTTTTATGATAAAACATAAATATGATATAGAAAAACATCCTAAGGTAAAAGCTTATTTAGAAAAGCATTTACAGAAACCTTACGGTCAAAATCATTTAAATTATGGTTTAATCCTACAACTTGTTATTGAGTTAACTAGAAAAGATATTACAAATAGTTATCATGGAATTGTTAGAAGACATGATAATATAGGTGCAGTTAGAGCACTTGATGTATTATTCCATTCCCATTTATTGGAGGGAGGGGTGAATCAACACTCTTGTAAGCTAAATGATAAAGGTAAAGATTTGGCAGAAAAGTTAGAAGAAATGCTTAATCGTGAATAAGCCCTTCTGGAAGATAATACTTTTTATTTATTGGATCTCGCAACATTGGCAATTGTAGGCCATTTCTCATTTCAATAATAATATAGTCTGTATTGTTATAACCCCCATTATGAATCCCTTTTATTTCATAATGAAAATTTCTTTCTAATTCCTTTAACTCTTCTTCATCATAAAAAACTTCATGAGTACTAAGAATTTTAGCAAGTCCGCTTAGTTTGTCTAAAACAACTTTTGGCATATAATTATGACAAAGGCTAAATATATAAAAATAACTATTTGGATTATTAATTTTGAAATTGTAACACAACGTTTATAAATAACTTTCACTTGATGAATGTATGGAAATAATTCTTAATCAAAAGCCTAAGAGCCCGATAATTATAGAAGGATTTCCTGGATTTGGATTTGTCAGCACAATCACAACTGAATTTTTGATAGAGCATTTAAATGCGAAATTAATTGGAAGATTAGAAGATGATAAATTAGCTCCTATGGTTGCCATCCATAATACAAAATTAATCGAGCCTTTGGGAATTTATTACGATAAAACGCATAATATCTTAATATTTCATACAGTAACAAATTTGCAGGGATTAGAATGGGAAATTGCAACTAAGCTATCAATACTTGCAAGAGATTTAAAGGCTAAGGAAGTAATAAGCATAGAAGGGGTAGCTACCCAGACTGAAGAAACAAATGCTTACTATTATGCCTGTTCTCCTAACATAGAGAAAAAGTTTAAAAAAATTAAAGTAGAGCCTTTGAAAGAAGGAATTATAATGGGGGTAACAAGTGCATTATTGCTGAAAGCAAGGTGTCCTTTAAGTGCTATTTTTGTAGAAACACATTCTAATCTTCCTGATTCAAGGGCGGCTGCAAAAGTTATTGAGGTTCTTGATAAATATTTGAATTTAAATGTAGATTATAAGCCTTTATTGGAAAAAGCTGAACAATTTGAGGGCAAAATAAAAGGCTTGATGGAGCAGCAAAATAGGGCTCAGGAACAAAAGGAAAGAAAAGAGTTAAGCTACTTTGGATAAATTTATGGAGTAAAAACAACTTTAGCTTTTTTATCTTCTCCAAATTTTATTGCTATATTTGGGAAATGAATATAATTTAGCGCTTTTATAGCTTGTTTTGGAATTTTTGTTTCAGATAATATTTCATTTAAGTCAAAACCAAAAGAGATATATTTTTCAACAAAACCGTCTCTTGACAATCCAAAACCTGGTCCAATACTTAATCCAGAAATAATTCTTTCTAGAGTATTTTTATCTTTTCCAAAAAATAAATCTCCAAACCTTACCTGCCAAAAAAACTTTTGACCAACATAATTATCTAAATCTGTCCCACCTTTTGCATAGCCCCATTTGCCTTTTTCTTCTGGAAACCACCAAAATTTTGGGCTGATTCTGTTTAATATTCCTTTTTCATCTTTTCTAATTTCTCTTTCTATAGATTGAGCAATAAAAATACCAATGCCAATTCCTCCGCCCTTCAAATCGCGTATATCTACCCCTTGACGAGTGCCTTCTATATATTTAGCCTCCCCATATATGATGGCTGTGTTAAGTGCCCCCAGCAAATCAGCTGTAAATTGCTTATAGCCAAGCGATTCATACGCCATTGAAAATAATGTTGAGCCTGAATGCAACAATAATAAGTTGCCCCCATAAGCATCAACACCATTTGCATAACTATGTGGTTCTTTCGAGAAATGAAATGGAACTTTTGGTCCCCAAGTAATTTCATCCCCATATTTTCCATAAAATAATTTATTGAGAAAAAAATAAGACACCGGAACATTTAGTGCAAATGCTGTAGTAGTTATAACATCTGTTTTTTTTGATTCATTTTTTTCTGCTTGAGGGTATGTTTTCGAGAAAATAGATGCACTAATTAATGCTGATAATAAAAAGTTTTTAATTATACTATTTTTTTTCATATCTTTTTAAGAAAAATGAATATTTATAAACTTTTCTATTTGTTACCACTTTAGGATTATTTCAATTTCTTGTAGCTGATCCATATCAATATTGCTAGTAATATTCCAAGTATTATAAATCTCAAGTATTCATTCATATTTGCCCAGTATCTTATAACCCCTTCTATGATGTTAATTAAGCCACCAAGCATTAATCCAAAATAAACTGCCGGAACTTGCTTTAAGAATAATCCTATAATTATTGTTAATACGCCTAATATAATTAATATAATAAAAACATTTCTTTTATACAAGTTTTCAATGGGCTGAAATTCATCATAGCATTTCTGCGATTCAATGCTTTGGTTTTCATAAAATCTCTGCTGTTCTATAAGGCAATTAGTCTTGTTTGACTCTTGCAATAGCTCACAATTAGAAATAAACGCTTTTGGCTGTGTCTCATAAATTCTGCTGCATGGGTTTTCAGGAGCTTTGTAAAAAGTATCTATTCCTACTGCAATAAATAAAACCAAGACAACTGCAATTGCCAATGCAAGTAATTTTTGCTTAATGTCCATAAACTATTAAATTTCTTCTAGTTTATAAATTTTAGGATAATTTTAAATATTAATTGATTCTCATTATTTTATGGATTTATCAAAAAAGAGATGTATAGCATGTGAAGGCGGAATGCCACCAATGCCTATGTTCTTGGTAAAAAGATACCTAAAGCAGGTTAAATCATGGAAATTAAGGAAAGGACACTTATACAAGGAATTTAATTTTAAAAATTTCAAAGAAGCATTAAACTTCGTCAATAAAGTTGGAAACATTGCAGAAAAAGAAGGCCATCATCCTGATATTTGCTTTACTTGGGGAAAATGCAGCATAGAATTATTTACACATGCAGTTAAAGGCTTAAGCGAAAATGACTTCATATTAGCTGCTAAAATAGATAAAATATGAAAATAATCAAATTTTTTCCTTATCTTTTAAGCCTATTTCTTGGTTTTAATAAATTAAGTGCCCAAGAAAGGGATACATTAAGTGTTAAACAAGATACCACTAAAGTATATGAGTTTCCTGAAATTGAAGTTAGTCCAAAAAAAAGTGATAAAACACCTCTAAGAGAAAACAGCTTTATTAATGCAATGTATATTAATCAAATTAATGCATTGGAATTAAATCCAAATGTTCAAAGGTCTATAAAATTAACATCTAAAATTTTAATACAAGGAATTCCTGTAGATAGATATGGAGACTTTAGTATAGACGGTTTTTCTATTAAAGGAAAATCAGAAGAAGGAGAGATAAGTACAAAGTTTGATTCAAAATTATTTACCCTCGCTTCATTAAGCACAGGATATTCAACTAAATATGATGCTTTACTTGGACAGGTTGAAGCTAGAACTTTAAGTTATCTTGAAGAAGATGCGAGAATTGAGTATAGTTATACGCCTTTAAAGAATGATTTATTTTTTAATTTCCCTATAAAAGAATTTAATAGCTCAATTGCATTTTATTTTGATATAAAGGAGCCATTTTGGCCTATTAGCAGAATTCCAGTAACAAAATATCTCCCTAAGACTAAATCCTTACAGTCTAAATTAGAACTTTTTGATAATTTCTTAGACTTAAGTTTCTATAAATTTTATAGTACTACTAATATAAATGATAACTTGAAAGATAATGAAGTTAACTTAGACAAAATAGATCTTCACGATATATTCATAGCAAAATTTAGACAAGACAATTTAAGTTTGATGGTCGGATATGAGTGGTGGGATGAATTTTTAACGCAAAGTTTCAATCATAATCCGAGCAATAGAGTAGGATTAGGAACAAAACATTATGAGTTAAATGTAGAATATAAACTAGATAACAACTTACTCGGATTAACTTATATTTACATCAGAAATAATACCCTAAATGATTTTTTATTGGACGATTCTTATATTGATAAATTATTTAATGAATATCTTGACAAATACGGATATAATTTGGGTGATGAAGAAAAAACTAGGATCATTGGAATGTATACTGGAACGCCAAACAAATATTCAACCTTAGTAGATATACTGAGAATTTATGGAGAGACATATAAAAAATTAATTCATAACGAGAATGATTTAAAAGAATTTGAGGATTTTAGCGATAAAATCTTATATCCCTATGGAAAAGATTTTAATTACAATAAGCAAAAAGGAGTAGGTGCTGTAAAAGTTTATTATGACGGATTTTTCTTTATAGAGGATTTATTTAAAAAAGAATTATTAGTTAATTATAGCATTGCGGGATATAACTATAAAGACAATTTTAATTTGTTATATGGTTTAAAATTTGATTATTTACAAGACATGTTTGAGATAATAGCTACAATTGATCATCAAGCTAATTATATTGAAAGGCATAATATTAGGGGGATATTTAAAAGAGATAATAATGGTTTAAGCCAGAGGGCGAATTCATATTCTGCTTCATTGATCTTAACTTTTGAAAATTCTTTAATTAATGCATTTGAATTTAATAGTTATTTTAAGGAATATTATAATATAAACAAAGAATATGGAAAAACCAGGGGCATTAACTTATCCCTTACTAAAAATGATGATTTTAGCTATAATTTATTATTTTTCTTAGGAAGATCTGAACTAAATCAAGAACCTTTAGAATTAACTGTAGATAAAGGAGTTAGTTTAACTACAGCGTACAAATTTAATGAACCATTTTTTCTTACTGCATGTTATCTAAAATTTAGTTTAGCAGATGGAAGATGGGATAAAAGAAATATTAATGGAGAAACTGAAAAATTAGATAAGTCTATGTTTTTTGATTTAGGTTTAAGCAAATCTTTTACATTATTTAAAAAAGATGATATATGTGTTTCTATAGCCGGCTATATTCCAATAAACACACCTTTAATTAGAATTTATAAGGATAATGGAGATTATGAAAATATTAACACACCAGTAACTGGCAATCTAGAACTTAGATTTTATCATTAATTAATCCTTTCAACAAACTCTTTAATTATTTCCTGATAGCCGTCTTTATTTACAATTTCCCACGACCTTCTATAAGCCCTTAAATTATATAATTCGATGATATCGTGCTCCAGCCTGTCCATGCTGAAGAATATTGTATAAATATGCGTGTGAATGGCATGCAGAGGAATATGTATTTTTGTATCAAAAGTTTCATTTTTGTATTTTGTAAAGATATATTTCCATGATTTTTTTGCCTTTATTAAATTTCCTTCCTGCGTAAATAAAATATGTATTAACTCATGTATTAGGGTATCTATAAAATAATTATGATCTTTCCAGTATACAGGGATTGTCAATGGATCATGAAAAGGAATCGTTCTTCCAACAACATAGCAGACTATTTTTTTATCATTAAATTTTAACCTGCTTATTCTTTCTATCTCAATTAAAATCTTTCTTTCAATTTTATTCCATATCTTTTGAACCTCTTTAATATAACTTGTAACTTCTTTTTCATTCGGATATTTTTCAACTCTGCTGATATCCTTAAAAACATGGTCATATGCGTGAGAATGCTTGAAAACAATCCTTGGAATCATATTTAACTAATTAAATGAAACTTTATAAATATTACTAAATTAATTTAATATTATATTATTAAAAATAAGTAAAATAATTAATTAAAACTTAATAAGTAAGGGGGTGATAATCTACGTTATTCTCATTTAAGATATAACTTTCATCACAAATTCCATTATCATCTAAATCTTCACAAGTTTCACTATAGCCTGAACCATCTGGATTTGCCCAATAATTACCACCTAAAAATTGACCGCCAATTATATTTTTTCCTTTTTGTTGAGTCGTGTTCCAGAAATTAGAACCGCCTATAACAATAGGCCAAGAATAAAAATTTAAATTATTCTTTAAAAAATTATTATATATTAAATTACTAGAAGCGTTGTTTAGTATTACTATTCCCGATAGATTATTGTATAGAATATAGTTTTTATTTATAATATTGTCATTTGCTTCATCTAATTCTATACCAGCATAATCAACATGTGGCAATCCCCCATATCCATTTTCTTTTATATAATTATTAATGATAAGATTAGAATACGCATTTCCTAAATCTATTCCATTATGTCCGTTACCACTTATATAATTATCACTTAAAGTATTATTAAAGGATTCTCCTAAATGAATACCATCTATTTCATTATTCTTAACATGATTTTTTAATATAATATTATAATTTGAATCCTGTAAGTCTATTCCATCTTGGCCGTTTTCTTTAATTTTGTTATCCCTTATAATATTATAAATTCCATCATCTAAATCAATACCTTCCCATTCGTTACCTTCTATTTTATTGTTTTTTATAAGATTTCCTTCGGAATCGTCCATTTCAATTCCTTTTTTATCATTATTCAATATTTTATTATTTTTAATTACATTATCATTCGAGATAAATGTTTGAATTCCTGTTTCTGTATTGTCAATAATAATGGTATTTTCTATAAAGTTGTTATTAGAGCCTTCTTCTAAATAAATTCCTGTTTCAAAATTAGTGATTATACCATTTTTAACAATATTAAAAGAATTGAACTCACTTATGAAAATTCCATAGCCTATTCCATCCCCACTTATCGTATATCCATTTAAGTCTAAGGTGATCCTATCCCCCAAGATTACAAAACAACCCTCAGATTTTGTAGTGATATTATTCTGTAAAACATATAGGTGGCTGTTTTTGTGTAATTCTTGACAATCATCTATTGGTTGAAATGCCAAGTTTATTGGCTGAGCATAAACAAGAGAGCTAAGACCAGCCAAAACTATTACAAATACAAATAATATTTTTTTCATATAGCCCCCTAGAACACTAATTTGTTTGGTATTTAAATTTAACCATTAAATTGCATTGTAAAGTAAGCGGGAGTTATTTGACTTAAAAAATTAATTTTTCTTTTTCTTTGGTTTATTCCACTAAGCAGATTTGCAATTTGGACAAAGAATAGGATATTCTTTCTTTCTCGGTATCCATTCATGCCCACAGCGTTCACATTTGTAGCCTTTAACCTGTATTTTTATCTCGGCCATATGCTCTTTAAGAATTCAATTCTTTATAAACTTTACTTTAATAAGTATTAACTAAATAGTTACTAATTTGCTAACGAAACATTTAAATAGTTAACCTTACTTATATAATTATTAATTAGTTAAGTAAATAAAGAGAGCTCCGAAGAGCTCTCAGATTCCACCCACTAAGATGAAATCCAAAGAGATAATAGAAGATAAGTATAAAAAAGTTTCTTGCCCTAAATGTAGTTCTAACAAAATTAAGAAAGATGGAAAAAGAAAAACACAGAACAGAGGAAAAATACAGAGATATAGATGTAGAGATTGTAATTTTAGGTTTGTTATAGATGATGGATTTTATAGAATGAGAACAAGCGAAAATAAAATAACTGCTGGAATTGATTTGTATTACAAAGGTGTTTCGTTGAGAAAAGTGCAAGAACACTTTCAAGCTTTTTATCCCACTAATTCAAGTCATATGTCCGTTTATAGATGGATTGTAAAATATAGTTTAATAGTAAGTAAATTTGCTGATAATTTACCAATTCAATCAGGTGAGGAGATTATGGGCGATGAAATGGAATATCATAGAAGATTATATCATCGAAAAGGAATGAAAGGAGTTGATCAAAACTGGTTTGTAGATACATTTGACTTACAAACAAGATTTATGATTATTGGCGAATATATGAAAAGCAAAACAAATGAAAATCTTATAAAAGTTATGAAGAAAACTAAACTCAAGACAGGAGAACAAGTAAAGATTGTTACAACAGATGGTTTGCAAGGATACCCAAATGTTTTAAGAAAAACTTTTGGATTGCAATCACCTTATCATGCTTCAAGTAAAACTAAAAGTAAGATAGTCCATAATGTTGTTATAGCAGATGAGAGGGGGTTTAATTATCCTATTGAAAGATTACACAATACAATAAGAGAAAGAACAAAAACCATGAGAGGTTTTCATGGTTGCATAGAAAGTGCTTATTCCATCATGAAAGGTTTAGAGATTAATTATAATTTCAACAGAAAGCACATGGCTTTAGAAAATAAAACCCCTTCAGAAGTAGCCATTCCTAATTTGAAATTAGGGGTTAACAAGTGGTTAGGTCTGATTAAATTGAGTAAACAATAATATTTTCACGCATATCTTAAATATTTATTCTTTAAATATTCCTTCTGGAATAAAGTTACTCTTTGGTTCCTCATAAAATAAAACTGTATCATATATCTTAATTATATCTGAAAATTTATTTCTCATATCCAAAATAATCTTTCTTAATTCACTAGGATTTTTTACAAATATACCAATTTCTAAATCCCAATGCCCTATTGGTTTATAATAAAAATTAATGTTTGGGTGATCTTTGATATAATTCATTAACAACTTCTCTTTTTCTTTATTTATATTTTCAAATGTAAACTGTATGTTATACTGTTCATAACCTAATAATATTTTATTTGGTATTATAGTAAAAGATTCTATTATATTTGATTGAATTAAATTTTTTAATCTATTTTTAATTCCATTTGCTGTTAAATTAATATTATTAGTTAATTGAACATAATCTAGTCTTGCATTATTTGAAATTAATTTTAATAATCTTAAATCTATCTCATCAATATTATATTTTTTCATTGAAGATTTTTGTGTGATTTCTGCTTCTTTAAATCCATAATATTTTGAATTAAAATATTTATAATCTATTTGTGATACAATCTTATACTCTCCCAAAAATTCTCCGTATTTTTCTTTTATTTTTTCTACGATTTCATTAATATGTTTTATATCTTTAGCAATAATATCAAATATTATGCTCCATTTTCCAGTACAAGTTGCAACCCATGTTAAAAAAGGATGGTTAATAAAATATTTTACAATTTCTTTTTCTTTTTTTTCATCAACCCCCTTTAGTTGTATATACATAATGGTTCTGTTATAACCTAGTTTAGAAAGATTAATTTCTGTAATAAAGTTAATAATAATCCCATTATGAATTAGCCTGTTTATTCTATAATCAACTACTTGCTGAGATAAACCAACTTTCTTTGCTAATTTGGTAGTCGGCAGTCTACAGTTTTTTGATAATTGAAACATAATTTTTCTATCTTTAATGTCTAAACTAATCATATTTGTTATAATTAATTTTGAATATATAAATATTTCGTTTTTACAAAAATATTTAGGAGAAGATTTAAATAGTATCTTGCCTAAAATGACTACTATAAAATAACTAAAAAATGAAAACTAATAAAAGTATTAAAATTGTAAAGGATTATGGGCATTACTCGGTAACGGGACCAGTAAAATTACCCATCTCTTTAATAGATGAAAAAGTGCAAGAATTCATTCATGAGGGCTTTAAATTTCCAAGTGGGAGATATAGTGCCTTATATTTAGGGGGTATAAAAAATTCTAAAGATTTGTTAGTTAGAATTTCTTCAAATTGTCAATGGGCTTTTTATTTTGGAAGTTTATTATGTGATTGTAAATGGCAGTTAGAAGAATCAAAAAGAAGAATCAGCGATGAAAATTTAGGCTTAATTATTTTTGCTCATGACCAAAATGGTAAAGGTGTTTCTATAGAAAATCATTGGAAAATTTATAGCGAAGGACAAAAGAGGGGTTTAGAATTAGTTGTTGATGCTTATAAACAACTTGGTTTTCAGGAAGATTATAGAAACTATGATGATATTGTTGATGTCCTCAAACATTATAAAGTTGAGAATATTAGATTGTTAACCAATAATCCTAATAGAATTAGATTTTTAAAAAAGAAGGGATTTTCTGTTAAAATAGAAAATTTAGAGCAACCAATCAATCCTTACCTTAAACAAGAGTATCGTTCTAAAAAATGGAAGTTAAAACATCTATTAAAAATTTCAGACTATCTTTTAAAAAAATGGTAAAAAAATTCACTTTGTTCGAAACTCCGGGTTCTATATTAATGCGTAAATCAAATGAAGAATTAATAGGAGAGGTGCTCACAGATTTTCCAAAACATCCCCAAATGATGGTTGCCGCTTCCTTAAGAAATGATTTAGATGTAGATTTAATAGATATAAAATCATTAAGCAAGGGAAGACTTGAACCTTATGGAGAATTTAATTATGGCGATGATATATTAATAAAATTAAGAGTTGGAGCATCTTTCAGTTCTGTAAAAAATAAAATAGAAGAATCAGATTTTATTGGCATAACATCTAATTATACTTATGAGTCTAATATTGTTAGAGATTTTGTTAAATATATAAGAAATGTAAACCCAGAATCCAAAATATTAATTGGTGGTAGCGACGCTACTGAAAGACCAGATTATCACTTAAGTAACGGAGTAGACGTTGTTATGAAAGGTAAATCTGAATTTACAGTTAGCCATGTAATAAAAGCTTTAATTGATACTAAATCGCTTAATGAAGTACCGGGTATTTATTATATGAATAATGGATATTTAAAAGAAAATCTTAAGAGGGGAATTGAAAAAATATCTGATTTACCTCTTCCAGCTTTAGATTTAGGAAAAATTTATAGATGGTCACAAGCTACAGAAGGGGGTTTGCCTCAAGGCGTTTCAAAAAAAGTAGGGGTGTTAGAAACAAGTAGGGGTTGTAATGAAGCATGCCCTTTTTGTGCAACAACATTCCAGATTGGTTTATTTAAAGGAATGTCTTTGGAACAAATAGTAAAAAACATAGAACATCTTAAAAAATATAATATAGAGACAGTAGTTATTATAGATGATAACATTTTATATCGGGTTAAAAATAAGTACGGCGGGCTTAATGGAAGAAATGATTTAATAAAAATGTTTGATTATATGTATAGAGAAGGTTTTGCTTGGACATTTTATAACGGCATTCAGTTTGGCCTATTAGAAAATGGAGGTGGTATAGACACCAAACTTATTGACTCTATGTTTCAAAATAACAACGAAACGAGAAAACCCAACGAAAGATATATCGGCGCTTTTAGAGCCTATATTCCCGCAGAAAGATTAATAGAAGAAGAAATAAAAAAATTTAAAAAATTAAAACCATTTGAAATTCAAAATACAATTATTAAAGAAATAGCATTTAAAAAACCAGCTGCATTAAACATTGGTTTTATTATAGGTTATCCACAAGATAGTCACGATAGTTTGGCACAAATGAAAAAAAGAGGCGATGAAATTAGAGAAATAATTAATAAATCAAGCAACAGCAAAACATTACCTTATTTTATACCATTTTGTCTTATCCCTATTCCTGGGACTCCAGATTATCGTTCTGCATTAAAAAATCAAAGATTTGCTTATAATATTAATGAACATCCGGAATTAATGAATGGTTACGCTTCAATACTTAATGGATATCATTTTTCAGCTGAAGAAATAACAAAGAGGAGATATATTTTAGCTGGAGAACTAAATAAATAATTTGTTAACTTTTTTGCTTCATTTATCATCTCTTCATTTCTCCTATCTTTATATGTCCTAAACGGATTTTTACTTTAATTCTTAATAAAAAATCTAATCCATATAATCTCTCTTCTATTAAAAGAGACATATTTTCATATTTCAATTAAACTGTTGCCCAATTCAATAAAAACTTATTTTTCTCTATAACTCCCTTTAACTTTACAATGCACCATTAAATGAGCTGTAAAGTAAACATCACCTTTAATAATCTTTTATAAAAAAGAAATAGGATTTTTACTTTAACTCCTTCTTGTCTTTTGCTAACTTCCACATCATTTCAAAATTCTTTCTGTATCCATCAGCAACATTTTTATTATGAATTAAAATACAATAACCCTCATCAGCGAAAATTGTAATTGCTACATAATCATTAATAATTGCTGTTTCTTGATATTGGCTAAAT
>Ga0209541_10000625_pt1 | contig 69855 bp, 56 predicted proteins | sample RifCSPlowO2_01_FD_184027 | JGI IMG/M metagenome (GOLD analysis project Ga0209541, IMG submission 184027) | Groundwater microbial communities from Rifle, Colorado - Rifle CSP2_plank lowO2_0.1 (SPAdes) (version 2) | ecosystem: Environmental > Aquatic > Deep subsurface > Groundwater | place...
TCACTCCATCATCAAGCAGCCCCCTGTCCCGGATCATGAGTTTCCCTTTTTCATAAGAGACATGTCCCAGGAATACTCTTTCGTTGGTGAGATGCAGGACCAGGAGTTGGCCGAGTCCTCGCATAAACATGTCTTGTATGAGTTCTTTCAGTATCATTTGACGTCTTCCAAACCGTTAGATATACAAGTATTTATACATAAAAAATCTGCTGACTGATAGGGTATATCCATATATTTCAGAAGAATTCGATAGTTTCTGCCGGTTTCAGCTAATCCTGTGAGTGAATGGCGCAGTAAGGGCCGGCTTGAATTTGCATCCTTGTTATCAATCTTTCAAGTGTCTTTTACTGACTACAACTTTGCCGGTAGCAGTGTTCTCCGGGTAAATAGTCCGGTAGCCTGATTGCTGGCCCCGCACGCTCAACTTCGATGTACAGGGCTGTTTACTCACATCTGGCCACATAATTAATACCCAATCATCTAAAGTATGACTCATATCTGCTGTATTTATTTATAGAAGAAACCGGACTAATTCTTGGGCAAAAAATTCCCGAACATTTCATCAAATTTTTCAGAATTAACCTGAACATCTTCTACTTCAAGCAATAACTGTTTTTCAATTGATTCCCTGACGATATCATTGACTTTCCTGATAATGGCAAGATCGATCGGGGCGGCGCGCAGATCACAGACGGCCAGTCCGACTTCGCCGGTCCTGGTATTGATCGGTTTCAGGGTAACGACAGGTAAATGGTGGTTATCCAGCATCAGTTGATAACCACGATAGACGCTGCCGATAAAATTAATCAGGTTCTCGCCATACTGGTTTTGCGCGGCATGCAGTGCCCCCTGCCGGGTATCGCTTAAATCCACAGGCATGTCCGTTTGTTCGAGGCCGCAGAATGTCAGACTGTTCCATTCAAACTTGTTTGTGTTGTAGAGACAGCCAAGCAGTCCATAATCCCAGCAAGGCGCCAATTGTGCGGGCTTCACTCCATCACCAAGCAGTCCCCTGTCCCGGATCATTAGTTTTCCATTCTCATAAGTGACACGCCCAAGGCAAATACCTTCTTTGGTGAGATGCAAGACCAGGAGTTGGTCAAGTTCCCGCTTACACATGTCTTGTATGAGATTTTTCAGTAACATTTGACGTCTTCCAAACCGTAAAATTTATAAGTATTTATATATAAAAAATCTGCTGACTGATAGGGACTGTATACATATTTCGGAAGATTGCAAAAATCTTCGCACATTCTGCTAATTCTGTTGATGGTTAAGAATAAGTCCAGATTTTTTACAACAGCAACCTGAATTTTTATTTGTTCTTGTATTTATTTAATACTGGTATTCTCTTCCTTTATGGTGGCCTGTGCCGGCCCCCCGCGACGCGAAATTGTGAACCCCGTCAGGCCCGGAAGGGAGCAGCGGTAACGATGGAAGCGGGTGCCGGGATAAGGCGGGTATGGGCCGCCTCCTTGATATTCGTAAGGATCTCCTTCCCCAAGGTAGTATGTCATCTGAACATGTATTATTGTAAGGTATTATCCTTGTAAACTGATGTACCTTAATAACAGATTAATTTCCGTGGAATTCAATACTGAATCATGAGTTATCAGGTCCTTGCACGTAAATGGCGGCCAAGATCATTCGCAGACATGGTTGGACAGACACATGTACTGCAGGCATTGACCAATGCGCTGGACAACAACCGGTTACACCACGCCTATCTGTTCACGGGTACCCGTGGTGTTGGCAAGACCACGCTGGCGCGAATACTGGCCAAATGCCTGAACTGTGAACAGGGCGTGAGTTCAACACCCTGTGGCGTATGTTCTGCCTGCGTGAGTATTGATGAAGGCCGTTTTGTTGATTTGATAGAAGTCGATGCCGCGTCCCGCGCCAAGGTGGATGAGACCCGTGATTTGATGGACAACGTTCAGTATGCCCCATCGGTTGGCCGTTACAAGGTGTACCTGATTGACGAGGTACACATGTTTTCGAACCACAGTTTTAATGCCTTGCTGAAGACTCTCGAAGAACCTCCACCGCACGTCAAGATTCTTCTGGTAACGACGGAAGCCAAAAAAATCCCGGTCACTATTTTATCCCGCTGTCTGCAATTCAATCTGAAATTATTGAGTGTGGAACAGATCGAGCAACAGCTTGAACATATACTGACTGCGGAAGGCGTGGAAAGTGATGCTGTATCACGGCACCTGGTTGCAGTGGCGGCCGATGGCAGTCTGCGTGATGCACTGAGTCTACTTGATCAGGCGATCTCTTATGGCGGTGGTAGTCTGGTGGAGAAACAGGTACGCGCCATGCTGGGAACGATTGACAGCCTGGAACTGAATGCCTTGCTTGATGCACTGATAACCGGGGATGCTAAAACAGTACTTGAACGGGCCAATCATATTGCAGAACATAATCCGGACTACGATACGGTGCTGGTAGAATTACTCTCCCTGTTGCAAAAGATAGCGGTCTGCCAGGTATTGTCAGGCCAGTCAGATGAAACGGAAACAAATCCCGTAATTCGAGCCTTATCGGAACAGAGCAGTAAGGAAGATATACAACTTTATTACCAGATAGCGTTGGCCGGGCGACGTGATCTTGCTGTAGCGCCGGATCCACGTTCCGGTTTCGAGATGACGTTAATCAGGATGCTGGCGTTCCGTCCATTATCTCCGGTGACATATCAACAGGTTGTATCGGATCAGCCCGACAGCAGGGATTCAAATCCGGTACACAAAATTGCTGTGATGGCATCAACAACACCAAAGCAGACGATCCGGCAGGGTCAAAATGATAAATTTACCACTGGTGATAATAACGATACTGAAGCAGCTGGCCCGGATAACTGGCGGGACATTATTGATCAAATGGCACTTGCAGGACTGGTCAAGGAATTTGCCGGCCATTGTGTGCTGAAGGAACACAGCAAGGATAAAATACATCTGGTGTTGTCGCCTGTGCAGGAACACTTGCTGAATACCGCACAAAAGGATCGCCTGCATTCAGCTTTAAAAACCCGTTTCGGGGAACACATAAAAATGATTCTGACAGTTGAGGATCCTGATTCTGAAACACCGGCACAAAGAAAAATAAGAGAAGATCAGGCAAGGCAACTGGCGGCTGAAAAATCAGTTGAGGATGATCCGAATATCAAATTGATGAAAGAATTATTCGATGCAACCATTGATAAAAATTCCATCCGTTCTGGAAGTAATTAATTATTCATAGTGAGGTAGAGGTTTGATATGAAAGGTGATTTGGGCGAGATGATGAAACAGGCGCAGAAGATGCAGGAAGGACTGCAGAAGGCGCAGGAAGAGATCGCAAATATGGAAGTAACAGGTGAGGCTGGTGCAGGTCTGGTCAAGGTATCCATGACAGGCCGGCATGATCTGAAACGTGTAGAAATCGATGCCAGTCTGATGAGTGACGACAAGGAAATGCTGGAAGACCTGATAGCCGCTGCGGTTAATGACGCTAACCGGCGAGTGGAAACAAAGACCCAGCAAAAAATGGCAGGGTTGACCGCAGGCATCAGTTTACCGCCCGGAATGAAATTACCATTCTGATGTGTTTGCTGTTTATACGCTGTTAAATTTCCATGGCTGAATCTTCCATTCTGGAAAAATTGATCGATGCTTTGCGCTGTATGCCGGGCATAGGTAAAAAATCAGCCCAGCGCATTGCCTATCATCTCTTGCAACGCAACCGTGAAGGTGCCCGTAATCTTGCCGCTGCCCTGAATGATGCCATGGATCATATTGGCCATTGTCAACGTTGTCGTACATTCAGCGAGACTGAAATCTGTAATTTATGCATGAGCCGGAAACGCGATCGCTCATTGTTATGCGTAGTGGAAAACCCGTCAGATGTTTATGCCATTGAAGATGCTGAATACAAAGGACTCTACTTTGTATTGATGGGACACTTATCACCCCTGGATGGCATCGGCCCGGAAGAACTGGGCCTGGACAAACTGGCAGCCTTGCTGGATGAAGGTGAAATCAAGGAAGTCATCCTCGCCACCAATTCAACGGTGGAAGGTGAAGCAACAGCGCATTTTATCAGCGAGATGGTGAAAAAACGCAATCTGCATCCAACCCGGATCGCACATGGTATACCGATGGGGGGAGAGCTTGAGTTTGTCGGTACCAGTACGATATTCCATGCACTGGCAGGACGGCGAGATATTTAAAATAAATTTCTATTCAGTCTCAAATTTATAGTAAGTCGCGTTCAGATAATTCACCACAGCGTCGATATCATCATCAAACCAGGTGAGGTCATTGGCGAGTTCGCATTGTCTGATTCTTTCTTTCAGTTCCGTGAAATTATTTACCATGCGTTTTTCGCGTGTGAAAATCTCTGAAGAGTGACAACTCACACAATTATTTTCATACAGCAGTTTTCCATGTTGCATATCTTCAGCATGTGCGGTTGTCAGTGATGCTGAAACTGCAACCAGCGACAGTAGGAAAAGAAAATATTTCATCCATTAATAATTCAAACTGTCCTGGTGGACAAGTGCTTGATCCGGATCGGTGCTGGTGGATGGGAATCATGAAACGCCGAATACACCGGATCTGGTGTGAGCGTGTTTGCATTTTCCTTGTAAAGTTTTACCAGCGCCTGGATCAGGTTTTCTGTCTGTGCCTGTGCTGCAGCAAAATCATCAGCCTCAAATTCATGCTGGCGCGAGATCCAGGAAAACACCGGTTGCAGGAAGAAAGTAAACACCGGAGCAATAACAATAAACAATAGCAAGGCCATATAGATTGCTGGCTCAGTCACTCCCAGACCGGAATAAAACCAAGGCATGTTGATCAACCAGCCGAGCAAGGCAAGGCCTATAAAAAAGACCACTCCCAGTGTCACTATACGTTTTTTGATGTGATTGCATTTGAAATGACCCAGTTCGTGGGCAAGTACTGCCTCGATTTCTTCCGGGCTGAGTTCCTCTATCAAAGTATCGAAAAATACTATGCGTTTATTCGCACCCAGTCCGGTGAAATAGGCATTACCATGGGTGGAGCGTGTTGATCCATCCATGACAAAAATACCTTGGCTGGTAAAACCGTTTCTACTGAGCAGGTTTTCTATACGTTGTTTTAATGCCTGGTTTTCCAGCGGCCGGAATTTGTTAAAGAGTGGTGCGATGAAAGCAGGGTAGGCCCACATCATGAAGAGACTGAATGCCAGCCAGGTCAACCAGACATAAATCCACCAAAGTGAACCGGAATTATCCATGATCCAGATGACCAGCACGATCATGGGTGTGCCAATCAGTAATCCAAGCATCATGTTTTTGAAAATGTCAGAAAAGAAAATTTTCAGGGTAGATTTATTAAAACCAAAGCGCTGTTCCAGCTTGAAAGTACGATAATAACTCAATGGCAGACCGAGTAATGAAGAAATGGCAAAGAAGGACAAAAGCATCGCGGTACCGGTCCATAACAAGGGGAACCCCTGACTGCGCCATGTCTCATCCAGTAACTGCAAACCACCACCAATTGTCCAGATCAGTAAAATAACTGTAGCAATAACAAGCTCATAAAGATTCAGCCGGACCTTGGCCTCGGTGTAATCAGCGGCTTTCTGGTGTGCTGCAAGTGGTATCTTGCCGACAAATGCTGCAGGTACAGTCGCCCGGTGTTTGCGTACGTGCTGGATATGGCGCCGGGTCAACAGCCAATGCACCACGATACTGGTTAAGGCAGCGGCCAGAAAAATAACAGTAAACTCATTCATGGTGGTTCTTTAATATTCCTATTTATGTTTTGGCCTGTTTATGATTTGGTTACACTGTCTAATATGGTTAAAATGAGCTTTATGCAAGTCTAACAGGTTAGTACATGACACTATCAACTGAAAATCTGATCTGGATCGATCTTGAGATGACCGGTCTGGATACTGATAATGATTATATCATTGAAATAGCCACTGCTATTACCGACAGTCGATTAAACCTTCTGGCAGAGGGTCCGGTGATAGCCATCAATCAGGCAGACAGTATTTTGCAGGCCATGGATGAATGGAACACCAAACAACACGCCAAATCAGGAATGTCGGAACGTGTACGCAACAGCCGCCATACCGCGACGAATGCAGAAACTATGACCCTGGAATTTGTCGCAAAGTTCGTTCCTCCTGGAGTTTCACCCATGTGCGGTAACAGCATCTGTCAGGATCGCCGCTTTCTGCACCGGTTGATGCCGCAACTGGAACAGTATTTCCATTACCGGAACCTGGATGTGAGTTCAGTCAAGGAACTGGTGAAACGCTGGTATCCGGACAAACCACAGTTTAATAAGGAATCAACCCACCGCGCCATGGATGATATCCGTGACTCAATCAATGAACTCCGGTTTTACCGGGAAAATTATTTTAACAACCCCTGATCCTCTGACGTGACAAACGAACCAACTGATCTGCCACAGCATCTCTATCGTGCCGCAGAAGTGCGCGCCCTCGACGGGGTCGCCATCAAGAAACACCATATTTCCGGCGTGACATTAATGGAACGTGCCGGGGCAGCAACATTTAATGTGCTGAAAAACATTTGGCCAGATGCAAAACGTATCAAAGTAGTTTGTGGCAGTGGCAATAATGGTGGTGATGGCTATGTCATCGCCAGGCTGATGCATGAGGCAGGTCTTGAAGTGCATGCTTTGCATGTGAGCCCACTGGACCAACTCGAGGGAGATGCAAAAGAAGCGGCTGAAAAATTAATCGCAGCAGGAGTCAAGCCTGAAAAATATGCAGCAGGCAAACTGGAACATTCTGATCTGATAGTCGATGCTTTGCTGGGTACGGGTCTGGACCGCGAGATCACAGGTGAGATGAAAAATATCATTGAAGATATCAATACATCAGGAATACCTGTGTTATCGATAGATATACCCTCAGGCCTGCACGCAGATACAGGCCGGATCATGGGTAGCGTGGTGACGGCAGAAGCCACAGTCACATTCATCGGCCTGAAACAGGGCCTGTTTACAGGACAAGGGCCTGCCTGTTCCGGGGAGACCTATTTTAATGATTTGAATGTGCCCCCGGACATATACAAGGACATTAAACCTTCGGCACTCCGTATTGATCTGAAAAATCAGTTGCAGTTATTACCCAAACGATCACGTAGCGCACACAAGGGTGATTTTGGTCATGCGTTGATCATCGGTGGTGATCTGGGTTATGCCGGAGCTGCACGCATGGCCGCTGAAGCAGCAGGAAGAATTGGTGCCGGACTCGTCAGTCTGGCTACACGCAATCAGCATGCGGTGCATATCAGTACTGCCAGACCTGAGATCATGGCCCATGCTGTTGAGCAATCTGCACAGTTATCAGAATTACTGCAACGGGCAACTGTTATTGCCATAGGTCCGGGTCTGGGACAATCAGAATGGTCACTGATGTTATTGGCCAAGGTACTGGAAACACGATTACCTTTGGTTGTTGATGCCGATGCGCTGAACCTGCTGGCGCAGGAGCCGGTCCGTAATGACCGCTGGATATTGACCCCCCATCCGGGTGAGGCGGCCCGATTGCTGAATTGTACCAGCACTGAGATTCAACAGGATCGATTTGCCGCAGTGCAGGAACTGCAACAGCGCTATGGTGGTGTGATTGTACTTAAAGGCAGTGGGACATTAGTCATCGATCCGGCAGGTAACGTTGCTGTTTGCAGTGATGGTAATTCAGGAATGGCAACCGGTGGCATGGGTGATGTCCTGACCGGCGTAATCGCCGGATTGCTGGCACAAGGGTTAAATCCTGTAGCAGCTGCCAGACTGGGTGTTTGTGTGCATGCCGCTGCCGGTGATGAAGCAGCAAAGGCGGGGGAACGTGGAATGCTTGCGACTGATCTGATGCCGTGGCTGCGGCGACTGGCCAATATTCCCCGGAATTGAAGATTGCCGGAAATGATCATTGAAGTTCCGGAAAGTGCTGACATGGAGGCACTCGGCGGTCAGGTGGCCCTGGGTTGTCCGCCGGGTATAAGGCTGTTTCTGCAGGGAGAACTGGGGGCAGGAAAGACAACCTTTGTCAGGGGTTTTCTTCGTCAACTTGGTTTCAAAGGTGCAGTCAAAAGCCCAACCTATACTTTGGTTGAGCCCTACAGTTTCGCTGAAAAACCGGTCTATCACTTTGATTTATATCGCCTGAATTCCCCTGATGAACTGGAACATATCGGTTTGCGTGACTATTTCAGCCCGACTGCTGTGTGCCTCGTTGAATGGCCGGAGAAGGCCGGAACCCGGCTGGGTCGGCCCGATCTGCTGATCCAATTTGAATTTCTTGAGGTGGGCCGCAAACTGGTTATTAAAGCAAAAACCCGTAACGGGGAGGCGTTATTACAGTCCTGGAAATAAGCTATTATTGACATATAAAACATACATATATGTTGATTTTCTAATAAAAACTTGAAATTATTGAAATAACAGCTAATAAATAATAGATAAACACAAGAAAGTTCAAGTAAAGTCTATGCGTGGAATCTATCTGACAGCACTGATTTTTTTGAGTTTGCGCGTCATGGCAAACCCGGTGGAGCTGGAGAATGTCCGCATCTGGGCGGCTCCGGACAATACCCGTATTGTGTTCGATATCTCCAACCGGGTGGAACACAAGCTGGAAAAGCTCTCAGATCCTCACCGTGTAGTACTGGATATACAAAATGCCCGTCTGAGAAATGCACCTGCGCAGCCCATGGCTGCTGACAAGTATCTCAAGGAAGTGCGCAGCGCTATGCGCAACCCGAACGATCTGCGGGTGGTGCTCGATCTGAAAACAGATGCCCGGATTAAAAGTTTTTTACTACCGCCAAACCAGCAATATGGCCACCGTCTGGTCATTGATCTATACAGTGCAGACGAACAACCGGAGATACAAACCGCTTCCATCAACAGAACACCTGGTGCCTTGCGCGATGTCGTGCTGGCCATTGATCCGGGTCATGGCGGTGAAGATCCCGGAGCCCGCGGCCCCAGTGGTATGCATGAGAAAGCGATAGTCCTGCAGATCTCAAAACTGCTGGCCGATATGATCAACCAGGAACGGGGCATGCGCGCAGTCTTGACCAGGGAAGGTGATTACTTCCTGCCTTTACGCAAACGCATGCAGATAGCACGGCAACACAAGGCGGATCTGTTTATCTCGGTACACGCTGATGCCTTCAAGGATCCGCGGGTCAAGGGTTCATCGGTTTATATATTGTCACAAAGAGGTGCGAGCAGTGAGGCCGCACGCTGGCTGGCCGAGCGTGAAAATGCCTCAGACCTGATCGGCGGTGTCAATCTGGATGTGAATGATAATATGCTGGCCTCCGTATTGCTCGATCTGTCCCAGACTGCCAGCCTGGAGATGAGCATCGATGTAGCGGATCGTGTACTCGCCGGTTTGAAGAGTGTAGGCAAGGTGCATAAACGCCAGGTACAATCCGCCGGTTTCGCTGTACTCAAATCGCCGGATGTTCCTTCCATACTGGTTGAAACTGCTTATATTTCCAATCCGGAAGAAGAGAGAAAATTACGCGATCGAAATTACCAGGGGAAACTGGCCGGCTCCATACTTCAAGGCCTGCGCAATTATTTTAATGAATATGCGCCTGAAGGTACGTTACTTGCCGCTAATGTGACACGCAAGCATGTGATAGCCCGTGGTGATACCTTGTCTGCAATCGCACAGCAGTACCGCATCAGCATGCAACGCTTGCGCGAACATAACAATCTGAAAACGGATGTGATCAGGGTGGGACAGGTTTTATCCATCCCCAGCGACAGTTGATACCTTGAAGCAAAACTACTGCACGACCCATCTACTTTGTCGCGTGCTCGCTCGATGTTCGCCTATCTATCTGATATGTCTCACATCTCGCTCCGCGTCTTCGCGTAGCTGGGTCTGCTCATAACGTTTTGCATCAAGCTATTAAGTTTTATCTACTCAGTCTATAACCATATTCCCTGCTGCCGTATGATATGACCTATGGCAGATGGTGGACTTCCTCAGCGCATACATAAACTTCCTGATTCCCTGATCAACAAGATTGCAGCCGGTGAGGTGATTGAGCGACCGGCGTCTGTGGTCAAGGAATTGCTGGAAAACAGTCTGGATGCCGGTGCGACCAGGATTAATATTGATATCAGGAATGGCGGTAGCCGCCTGATCCGGATAGAGGATAACGGTCACGGTATACACGCTGATGATTTGCTGATCGCAGTGGATCGCCATACCACCAGTAAATTGCATGATTATGCCGATCTGTGGCGGATCAGAACGCTGGGATTTCGTGGAGAGGCACTGTCAAGTATTGCATCGGTTTCAAGATTTACACTGACATCGAAACAGAGTGGAGAAGATCATGGCTGGTCTGTGTCTATTTCCACCAGAAATACAGCACCTGTAATACAACCGGCAGCTCATCTATCCGGTACAACAGTAGAAGTAATGGACCTCTTTTATAACACACCGGCAAGACGCAGGTTTCTCCGTTCAGAAAAGACAGAATTCATTCACATCCAGGACCTGGTTAAACGGATTGCATTGAGCCGGTTTGACCTTTCAATTCGCCTGACCCATAACAATCGCCAGATATTTCACTTTTCTGATGATAAACAACACCCTGTACTAAGGGTAGCAGCAATTATGGGCCGGGCATTTCAGGAGCAGTCTATATATGTAAATCAGCAATTGAATGATATGACGGTGCATGGCTGGTTGGGACTGCCGGATGTCGCACGTAGCCAGACTGATCAACAGTATTTTTACCTGAACGGGCGCCTGGTAAAAGATAAACTCATTAATCATGCAGTGCGGCTTGCCTTTCAGGACCGGATATATTCCGGCCGTCATCCGGTATTTTTGCTTTATCTGGATATGGATGTGGCTGCTGCCGATGTCAATGTTCACCCGACCAAACAGGAAGTGCGTTTTTGTGATGCCAGGACCGTGCATGATTTTATTTTTGGCAGCCTGCACAGGGTTTTGAATGAGCAGACACAGACAGAAATGTTAAATGATAAACATCTGTCTGCCGGAAATTATCGTGTCCGTGAAACAAAAACAGATTACCAATATACTGGCCTCAACCATGCAGTTTCACAATCCGGCAAGACCACCGCTGCATCTGCCATATCAATTGGAGGACGTTATATTCTTGCAGAAGAAGCAAATGGCACATTGCTGGTAGATGTACATTGTGCCCGTGAATTGATTGCCTATATAAAATTAAGACTGAACTGGTCTGAAAATCGAAATCACTCCAGGCCAGTATTGGTTCCGCTGACCTGTCCAGTCACTGTTGCAGAAGCGGAATTAATTGATCAATATCAATGCTTGCTGGAAAAACCTGGTCTGGTAATAAACCGTACGGCGCCAGCAGCATTGTTAATACGGGAATTACCTCTGGCGCTGCCCGGAGCAGATGCCATTTCCCTGATCAGGGATGTGATAGCTGTACTGAAGCAGGATTCCCTGCCAGATGAACAAATAACCCGTCTCCTGACGGCACTGTCCCGGCATGCCAATGACAGTGCAACAGAGCGACTGACATCTACAGAAATAAACTCATTATTTGTTGATCTTTACAGGATTAAAGAACATGCCACTGATGAAGAATTCAAAACGGCATTACGCTATCTCGACATGCAGGCACTGCATGATTTATTGAATGACTGATTCCAGTTCAAACATGCCAGTGGTGTTTCTGATGGGGCCCACCGCCACCGGCAAGACTCAACATGCAGTTGAGATTGTGCAGCGATTGCCTGTGGATATCATCAGCGTGGATTCTGCCATGGTCTACCAGGGCATGAATATAGGAACAGCAAAACCCTCTGCTGAAATTCTGAAGATAGCCCCTCATCGTCTGATTGATATCTGTGATCCGGTTGAGTCATATTCTGCCGCACGCTTTTGTCAAGATGCACTCGAAGAGATCAAACAGATCCATACTGCAGGACGCATTCCCTTATTGGTGGGTGGAACCGGTCTGTATTTCCGGGCGCTTGAAAGCGGTCTATCGGCATTACCACCGGGTGATACCGGGATCAGGCAGCAGCTTGAAGCAGAGGCAAAAACTGTGGGTTGGGATACCATGCATGCCAGATTGGCGAAAGTCGATCCGGAAACTGCTGGCAGGATTCATCCCAATGATCCACAACGTATACAACGGGCACTGGAAGTTTATGCACTGACAGGCAAACCCATGAGTGCGCATTTCAGCATGAACTCATCCATGCCCTTACCCTACAACGTGATCAAGATCGTGGTCACTCCGGCTGAGAGGAAGAACCTGCATGAGCAAATTCGTCGGCGTTTTTTGAAGATGCTGGACCAGGGTTTGGTCGATGAGGTCCGCCATATGTATGAAAGGGGCGATCTGCATGCCAGCCTGCCGGCCATGCGTATGGTGGGATATCGTCAGGTCTGGCGCTATCTGGCTGGACAACTTGATTATAAAACAATGACTGATCATGCTATTGTTGCGACGCGACAACTAGCCAAGCGTCAGTTGACCTGGTTTCGCCGGGAGCAGGACGCAGTATGGTTAGTCAGCAAGGATGCTGCTATCCCAGCTAACTTACTGAATTATCTGGCAGATAAAATCATTCTGTCTGAATAAAAATGTAATATAATTAATGAATTATAGAACCCTCGGCCGGTTCATCTATCTAATGGTTGATAATAACAATAAATAACAAGGAGAATCCTGATGAGTAAGGGGCATACATTACAGGATCCATTCCTGAATGCTTTACGTAAGGAAAGGGTTCCTGTCTCCATATATCTTGTAAACGGTATAAAATTGCAGGGGCAGGTCGAGTCGTTTGATCAGTTTGTGGTGTTATTAAAAAACTCAGTGAGCCAGCTTGTGTACAAACATGCTATATCAACTATCGTCCCGGTGCGTAATGTCAAAATGCCCAAGGTTGAGGATGACAGCGGAACAGATGCCTAGTATTTCAGAAGCAATGCCAGATATTGGTGTCATGATTTGAATGATTTATCTGCCGGCAGCGAACGTGCTGTCCTGGTTCATATCAATTTCCGTTCTACACAGTTCAATGAGGACCTCGATGAGTTCACGGAACTTGCGGCTTCATCAGGTGTGCATGCAGCCGTTACTATTACCTGTAGTAAAAATGTACCGAATGCACGTTTCTTTATCGGGGAGGGCAAACTGCTGGAGATCAAACAGGCGGTTGGACAGCAGAATGCAGATATAGTCATATTCAATCATGAAATCACTCCGGCCCAGGAGCGTAATCTCGAACGCGAGCTGGAATGCCGCGTCATTGATCGAGTTGGATTAATACTTGATATTTTTGCGCAGCGTGCCCGTAGTTACGAAGGCAAGTTGCAGGTTGAACTCGCACAGTTACAACATTTATCGACACGGCTGATCCGCGGCTGGACCCATCTGGAACGTCAGAAGGGTGGTATCGGTCTGCGAGGTCCGGGTGAATCACAATTGGAGACTGACCGGCGCTTGATCGGTAAACGTATCAAAACTATCAATGCACGGCTGGACAAGGTCAGGTCACAACGTCAGCAAGGCGCGAAGAAAAGAACGAAATCGGACATACCGGTAATTTCACTGGTGGGTTATACCAATGCCGGTAAATCATCATTGTTCAATCACCTCACCGGGGCAACTGTTTATGCCGCCGATAAATTATTTGCCACACTTGACCCGACATTACGCCGTATGAATATTCTACCTGATGTGCCGGTGATCATCGCCGATACGGTCGGTTTTATCCGCCACATTCCGCATGATTTAATTGAGGCATTTCATGCTACGCTGGAAGAAACCCGTCAGGCAGATTTGTTGTTACACATCATCGACGCGAATGACGGTCTACGGCATGCGCACATTGAACAGGTCAATCAGGTCATCCAGCAGATTGGTGCGGCACATATTCCCCAGATCGAGGTTTATAACAAAATAGATTTGCAGGAATTCCCGCCAAGAATGGAGGTGGCTGGTAATGGACAGCCGCAACGCGTATGGTTATCGGCAAAGACCGGTGCAGGAATGGAATTGCTGCGTGATGCGGTATGCCGGTTTGTATCAGCGAGACAACGCCACCGTTTGCAATTGCCTGCATCGGCCGGGAAATTACGGGCACATCTGTTTAATATCGGTGCAGTTTATAACGAGCAGCTCGATAATGAGGGTGGCTGGATTATGGAAGTGAACATGGAGACGCCGAGGTTACACAGACTTTGTGCGGAATCGGGTCTGAAAGATGTTGAGTTGCAGCCGGCCCATCCTGCACATTAAGATCCGGGGTTATAATTTATACAAGTATGAATAATAATATTCTGAATCGGTATTTAGTAAACGGGAGAACAGTATAATGGGCTGGAATGAAACACCAGGCGGGAACAACAAGGACCCTTGGGGTAGAAAAGGCAACGGCAACGGAGGACCTCCGGACCTGGATGAAATACTGCGCAAGATGCAGCAGGGTTTTGGCGGTATCTTCGGTAAACGCCCGGGTGGCAGTACAGGTGATAGGGGTTCTCCATTCACATGGATACTGGTATTTATTGGTTTGCTCGCCTGGTTGGCCTACGACATGGCCTATACCATTGATCAACAGGAACGCGGCATTGTTTTGCGGTTCGGGAAATTTGTTACGACCCTGCAACCCGGTTTGAATTTTCGACTCCCACGGCCCATCGAAGATGTCATTATTATTAATGTAGGCCAGGTCAGGTCAATCACCCACAAGGCCACCATGCTGACCCAGGATGAAAATATCGTGGATGTGGAACTGGCAGTGCAGTGGCGTATCAAGAATCCGACCGATTTCAAATTTAATGTTTATTCACCCGAGAGTACCCTGCACCAGTCTACCGAAAGTGCGGTGCGTGAAGTGATCGGAAAGAGCGAACTGGATTTCGTCTTGACCGAAGGCAGGAGTCAGATTGCCCAGAGCCAGCAGATATTAATCCAGCAGATCATGGATGATTACGGTACCGGTATCGAAATCCTGGGGGTGGAAATGCAACCGGCCAAACCACCGGAAGAGGTCAAGGCCGCATTTGACGATGCCATCAAGTCCCGTGAGGATGAACAGCGGCTGGTGAACGAGGCTGAAGCCTATCGTAATGACATTATACCAAGAGCACGTGGTGCTGCTGCACGCCTGCGTGAGGAAGCCAACGCCTACAATGCCAGGGTTATTGCCAGGGCGGAAGGTGAGGCCAGCCGGTTTGAACAACTACTGGTGCAATATGAACGGGCACCTGCGGTCACACGCCAGCGCCTGTATCTTGATTCAATTGAATCGGTATTATCCAATACCAACAAGGTCCTGCTGGATACAGAAGGAAGCAATAATCTGATGTATATCCCGATAGATAAAATTATGGAACAGCGGCGTCCCGTGGAACAAGGTACTTCAACTTCAAGTGAGTACAGCCCTTCAGTCTCTGGTAGCAGTTCTGCAACAGATACAGGAGCAAACTACCTGGATAGATCAAGGGGGATGCGCTGATGATCATGCCCAGAATTATTATTATACTGTTTGTACTTTTCATCCTTGGTTATTCTTCGCTATACAGGGTGAACGAGTGGGAACAGGCCATCGTATTTAAATTTGGTGAGATCCAGGAAACAATACCGGAGCCCGGCCTCCATATTAAAATACCTGTCGTCAATACCGTACAGATCCTTGAGAAACGGCTGCTCAATCTGGACAAGGAAGCCCAGCGGTTCCTGACCAGTGAAAAGAAAGACGTGATCGTTGATTATTTTATCAAGTGGCGAATTTCAGATGTAAAGCAGTTTTATACCTCTACCAAAGGGGATCTCTTCGTTGCCAACAACTTGGTTGAGCAGAGGATTAATCGCGCCTTGCGCGATCAATTTGGCGAGCGCACTGTACAGCAGGTGGTGGCCGGTGAAAGAACCGAGATACTGAATATCGTCACCCATGCGACTTCAAACCTGCATGTGGAACTTGGTATGAAGGTGGTGGATGTCCGGACCAAACGTATTGATCTGCCGGAAGAGGTCAGTGCTTCTGTTTATGCGCGTATGCGTGCGGAACGCGAAAGAGTGGCCAAGGATTTTCGTGCACGTGGTTCAGAGGCTTCTGAACGGATTACGGCAAATGCTGATCGTGAACGTGAAGTCATTCTGGCGACGGCCTATAAAGATGCTGAAATCATTCGTGGTGATGGTGATGCACAGGCCACCGAAATCTATGCCGCTGCGTTTGAAAAGAACCAGGAATTCTATGCCTTGTACCGAAGCCTGAATGCCTATGAAAACAGCTTCAAGACGGGTAATAACATCCTCTTGCTGGAACCTGACTCAGAGTTTTTCAAATACTTTAATAATCCACTGGGTAAATAACGGGGATAGATGCAGGACAGTGACTGAACCCTGCTGTCAAACTGGTATAGTCAGTTTTCTTGTCCGGGGACATCCCCGGATTTTTTATGCCGGATGGTGATTTTTGTAATCTGACCTCCCTGGATTCAGGATAAAATGTGGAATGAACTACTCATTGCGGTGGCCCTGATACTGGTTATAGAAGGTATCATGCCTTTTATGAACCCGGCCGGTTTACGCAAAATGATGCTTCTGGCAACGCAGATGGATGATAACACCTTGCGTGTCATAGGCATGGCCAGCATGGTTTCCGGGCTGGTACTGCTTTATCTTGTACATTAGATTGTGGATATGAAAAATCACTGGTTATTACCCGAGGGCATCGAGGAGGTTCTGCCGCCGCAGGCTGCACGGCTGGAAGATTTGTGCCGCCGGATTATTGACCTTTACAAGGGGTGGGGTTACCAACTGGTGATGCCGCCGTTAATCGAGTTTCTGGAATCCCTCTTGACCGGCACAGGAAAAGATCTGGATCTGAATACCTTCAAACTGACGGATCAACTCAGTGGCAGGTTAATGGGAGTCCGTGCCGATACTACCCCGCAAGTGGCCCGGATTGATGCCCATAATCTGAAACGTGATGTCCCCACCCGGCTATGTTATCTGGGTACAGTCCTGCATACACGCCCTGAATATCATGGCGGCAGCCGTAGCCCTTTACAGGTTGGCGCCGAACTCTATGGTCACCATGGCAAGGAAAGTGATGCAGAGATCCTGTGCCTGATGCTGGAAACATTAATGATTGCCGGAGTCACCGGGGTGCATGTTGATCTCGGCCATGTAGGGATCTATCAGGGTCTGGTCAATCAGGCCGGATTGTCAGAGGAACAGGAAATTGAGCTGTTTAATATTCTGCAGCGCAAGGCGGGTTCAGAATTGCAGGAATTGATCAAATCTTGGTCCCTGCCCAAAAAAACCGGGGACATGTTTCTGTATCTGATCAATGCCAATGGCGACGCGTCAGTGTTCCGTGAGGCCGCCCGGTATCTTGCCGCCGCGAGTGTAAAGGTTAAACACTGTCTCAAAGAATTACAGTCAGTTGCTGAATTCGTACAGAAACAGTTACCAGAGGCGCCATTGTATTTCGATCTTGCAGAATTGCGTGGCTATCATTATCACACCGGTATCGTGTTTGCTGCCTATGTCCCGGGGGCCGGGCAGGGCATTGCCTTTGGCGGACGTTATGACGGCATTGGTCATGCTTTTGGCCGCGCCCGGCCTGCCACCGGTTTCAGTACTGATATCAAAACACTGCTTGCATTGAGTTCATTACCCTATACCGGGCAACAGGGTATTTTTGCGCCATGCAAAAATGATCCGGCATTACTGAAATTGATCAATAAACTGCGTCGTACCGGTGAGATAGTAATCTCTGAACTGCCTGGACAGATGGGTAATGCAAAAGAGATGGGGTGTGATCGCAAACTGGTACGCAAAGCAGGCATGTGGAAAGTCGTAAAACTATAGAAGTATTACGTGTTATTCATGAAGTGTAATAAAAATCAAAAACAAAATACCAGATACTAAATACCAGACACCAGATACCGGAGTCCAAATGGGGAAAAATATTATTGTTGTTGGTACTCAGTGGGGTGACGAAGGTAAAGGCAAGGTTGTTGATTTGCTGACGGAACGTACAACTGCAGTGGTACGTTGCCAGGGTGGCCATAATGCCGGTCATACTGTGGTTATTGATGGCAAAAAAACCATCCTGCACCTTATCCCCGCCGGTATCCTGCGTAATAATGTTGTATGTCTGATCGGTAACGGCGTGGTCTTGAGTATTGAAGCGCTGCTGGAAGAGATTCGCATGCTGGAAAAGAACGGAGTCCCGGTGCGTGATCAACTGCATATCAGTGAAGCCTGTCCCCTGATCCTGCCGTATCATATTGTGCTTGATCAGGCCCGGGAAAAGGCCAGGGGCACCGCTGCTATTGGCACCACCGGGCGTGGCATCGGACCGGCCTATGAAGACAAGGTTGCCAGACGCGCACTACGGGTGGGTGATTTGCTGCACCGGAAACGCTTTGCCGCCAAGCTGGGGGAAGCGCTGGACTATCATAATTTTGTATTAAAAAACTACTATAAAACCACACCACTGGATTTCCAGTCCCTGCTTGATGAAACCATGACGCTGGCTGAAGACATTATCCCGATGTTGACCGATGTCACTGGCATGCTGGACCAGATATTTCTCGAGGGCGGCAATGTGTTGTTTGAAGGCGCTCAGGGTACGTTACTGGATGTGGACCATGGGACCTATCCGTTTGTGACATCTTCAAACACCACAGCCGGCGGTGCCTCCACCGGGACAGGCGTCGGGCCGCTGAATTTTAATTATGTCCTTGGCATCACCAAGGCCTACACGACCCGGGTTGGCTCAGGTCCTTTTCCAACGGAGTTGTTTGATGAACTGGGAGAACATCTGTCACGGGTCGGCCATGAATTTGGTGCGACCACGGGCCGTAAAAGACGTTGTGGCTGGTTTGATGCTGTGGCTCTCCGGCGTGCAAAACAGATCAACAGTTTGTCGGGCCTGTGTTTGACTAAACTGGATGTGCTGGATGGTCTGGAAAATATCCTGATCTGTACGGGCTACGAATACAACGGTCAGGTCAGATCGACTTTGCCATCCGGTTCGGATGAACTGGCCGGTTGCAAACCGGTTTACGAGGAAATGCCGGGTTGGGGTAATTCGACAGTCGGCATAAAAACCTATGATGCCCTGCCTGAAAACGCCCGCCGTTATCTGAAGCGCATTGAGGAGATCACCGGCGTGCCGGTGGATATGATCTCTACTGGACCGGAACGTGAAGAAACCATCATTTTGAGACACCCCTTCGATTAAAAAGTCTGGAGTGTAGCAACCTGTAAGGTGCGATAATCTCTATAAATGGAATTACAAGATAAGCCTGACGAGTGACGAGATATGAAAAAAACTGGTGCCGAGGAAAGGACTTGAACCTTCACGGGGTTTCCCCCACTAGCACCTGAAGCTAGCGCGTCTACCAATTTCGCCACCTCGGCATGCTGTAAAGCAGACGGCGGACTTTACCTAGCCACTAAAATATTGTCAATGAATAGAAAATCAAAGAAAAAAAATCCCAGGGCCGAACCACACCTGGTCCCCGAACGGGAAATCATCCTGGACTTTCTGACCCGTGCCAACAGACCATTGAGTTTCAGCAAGATTACCAAGGGCCTGAGCGTGGAAAATGCAGCGGCCAGAGACGCACTGGAAAGACGTTTACAGGCCATGCAACGGGATGGCCAGATAATAAAAAACCGCCGTGAAGGTTTTGGCCTTGCAAAAAAAATGGATCTGTTGCGCGGACGTGTGATTGGTCATCCGGACGGTTACGGATTCCTGAAACTGGATGAGGGGGGTGATGATTTGTATCTGCCGGCAAGAGAGATGCGCAGTCTCTTGCATGGAGATGTGGTACTGGCACACGTGACTGGTGTCGATCGACGTGGCCGCCGCGAAGGTGCCATGGTCGAAGTGCTGGAACGTGCGAATAAACAAATCGTCGGACGTTATTTCAGGGAAGGGAATATCGGTGTTGTTGTACCTGACAATAAACGTCTGCACCAGGATGTGTTGATCCCTAAATCTGACTCAGCCAGGGCAAAAAACAGCCAGTATGTGGTGGTGGACATTGTGCAGCAACCCGACCGACACACCCAGCCGATAGGAAAGATCACAGAAATCCTCGGCAAGCATATGTCTCCGGAACTCGCTGTGGAGATAGCCATACGCAGTCATGAAATCCCGAGTGACTGGCCGGATGCTGCCACCAAAGATGCCAAAAAATATTCCGGGCAGGTATCAAAGGCGGATAAACAAGGACGCACGGATCTGCGTGATCTGCCGCTCATAACCATTGATGGTGAAGATGCACGGGATTTCGATGATGCAGTTTATTGCGAGAAGCAGGGCAATGGTTGGCGTCTGCTGGTGGCGATTGCAGATGTATCACATTACGTGCAACCTGGTTCAGCGCTGGATACCGAGGCTCAAAGCAGGGGGAATTCTGTTTATTTTCCCAGACGTGTGATTCCCATGTTGCCGGAGATACTTTCCAATGAGCTATGCTCGCTTAAACCGCATGTCGACCGGCTGTGTCTGGTGTGTGAGCTTCATATTAATAAGCAAGGCCGTGTCAAAAGCTTGCATTTTTTTGAGGGATTAATGCGATCTGAAGCACGCATGACCTATACGGACGTTGCAGCAATCGCGATTGATCAGGATATAGCGCTGCGCAAGCAATATAAAAATATTTTGCCTCAACTGGAAGATTTGCACGCACTTTATCAGCTTATGCATCAATACCGTAAATCAATAGCGGTTGTCGAATTTGCTTCCTCCGAAACAAAATTTGTCTTTGATGAAGAGGGCGAGGTATTGAATATTCACTCCTACGAACGTAATGATGCCCATCGCCTGATCGAGGAATTCATGCTGGCAGCCAATGTTGCTGCCGCCGGGTTGATCATTGAACATAAGATACCGGCACTGTTTCGCATCCATGAAACACCCAAACAGGAAAAATTAACCGATCTGCGAACGTTTTTGAGTGAATTGGGACTGGCTCTGGATGGAGGAGAAGAACCGGAGGCCAGGGATTATGCAAAACTGCTGGAGCAGATCAAGCTGCGCGAAGACCGGCATTTGATTGAAACAGTATTGTTACGCAGCATGTCCCTGGCGGTTTACAGTGCGGAAAATGTGGGTCACTTTGGACTGGGTTTTCCGGCCTATGCCCATTTCACCTCACCCATACGCCGTTATCCGGATCTTCTGGTACACCGGGCCATAAGGCATCTGCTGCGCAAGGGGTCAGCCGCGGGTTTTGGCTATTCAGAAGATGCAATGCAGGCGCAAGGTACGCATTGTTCGATGACGGAACGCCGCGCCGATGAGGCGACGCGCGAGATCGTACAATGGCACAAATGCCAGTTCATGCAGGAAAAAGTGGGTGAGGTCTTCGAGGGCACCATCAGCAGTGTTACCTCATTCGGTGTGTTTGTGGAACTGGATGATATTTTTGTGGAAGGGCTGGTGCATATCACTTCATTGCCGATTGATTATTATCATTTTGATCCGGCCGGTCATCGTCTGCGCGGTGAGCGCTCCGGGCGCGTTTATCGTCTTGCCAACCGGGTCAAGGTCAAGGTGACCCGGGTTGATGTGGATGATAAGAAGATCGATTTTGAAATGCTTGAATAATAGATCGTATACAACATGAATACGGGAACGGAAATAATATACGGTTTGCATGCAGCCAGGCATGCCCTGCAACAGTCCGCACATACAGTGTTGGAATTGTGGGTACAGGAAAATAAAAAAGACTCAAAAGCAATCAGTGAATTAATCCGGGCAGCCGGGTCATCTTCTATACAATATGTTTCGAAACAAACACTGGACAAACTGGCACAATACGAACGGCACCAGGGTGTCGTCCTTAAAAAACGCAAGGAAAAACAGGCAGCCAGTGATCTGGCTGCGTTATTAAGTGATATAGATAATGATGCAATACCGTTGTTTCTGGTACTGGATGGTGTACAGGATCCGCACAATCTGGGAGCCTGTCTGCGGACCGCGGATGCCGCCGGAGTGCGTGCAATAATTATCCCCAAGGCACGTACAGCAAGTCTGACGGCCACTGTCAGTAAGGTGGCCAGTGGCGCCGCAGAGAGTGTTCCCTTGATAGAAGTGACCAATCTGGCCAGGACCCTGCGGCAACTGAAGGAGGCCGGGATCTGGATCATCGGTACGGCAGATGATGCACCCGGCAGTATTTACCAGGCTGACCTGAACCGGTCGCTTGCCCTGGTGATGGGTGGGGAGGGCGAAGGGCTTCGCGAAAACTCCCGCAAGCATTGTGATCTGCTGGTAAGTATTCCAATGGCCGGGATCGTGGAAAGTCTGAATGTGTCTGTGGCCACCGGGATCTGCCTGTTTGAGGCAGTCCGCCAGCGGCAATCCGGGGCCTGAATTTGCATGCCGCCTTGATATCCATTAATATCGCGGCCTCTTAATCCTTGCTCCACCGTTGACACATTGTCGAAAAACGTCATGAGCAGGTCCAGCTACACGAAGCCGCGGAGCGAGACGCGAGACCTATCAAATAGACAGGTGAGCGTCGAGCGAGCCCGCGACAAAGTAGATGGACCGTGCAGTAGTTTTTCAAACGGGGGGCTTTAATCCAAAAGGAGCTTATACATGCGACATTACGAAATCGTATTCATGGTCCATCCGGACCAGAGTGAACAGGTCCCCGCCATGGTGGAACGTTATCGTTCCATAATCGATGGCAGTGGTGGCAAAATACACCGCCTCGAAGACTGGGGCCGCCGGCAACTGGCCTATCTCATCAACAAGATCCACAAGGCACATTATGTACTCATGAATATCGAGTGTGATGCCGGTACCCTCGAACAGTTGAGTAATGCATTCCGCTTTAATGATGCGGTTATACGCAACCTTATCATCAAGCGTAATGAAGCAATTACTGAACCATCACTGTTGATTAAATCCAGGGACCAGGATGAAGATACGGGAATATCAAAAGAAGATGATCAGGGTGTTGATGAAACCAGTGACAATTCTTCTGAAGATCAAATCCAGGAACAACTCTGATTTGCCCGTAATATATCGAGAGAGGAAAAAAAATTATGTCACGCTATTTTCGCCGCAAGAGATATTGCAAATTTACAGCTGAAGGGGTCAAGGAGATTGACTACAAGGATATCAACACCCTGAAAAATTATGTTACCGAGACGGGAAAGATTGTGCCCAGCAGGATTTCCGGCACCAATGCCCGTTATCAGCGCCAGTTATCAACGGCCATCAAGCGCGCCCGTTACCTGGCATTGATACCATACTGTGACTCACATTCGTAATATATAACCTGCTGATCACGGGGTAGTGAGTTGGCCCTGTGAAATATCAGTGGTTATCTGTGTTCAATAGCCATGCGCAGGTTGGGTGAGTTTATTCTCAGTGGCCGTTTGCAGGCGCTGGTAGTTACCAGTCTCCTGACCATGGCCGGGTTGTTGTTACCTTTTTTATCTTATCTGTCCGGTGGGGTTGCACCAGCCCTCGTTACCTTGAGGAAAGGTGCAATGGCCGGTTTGCAGGTGATCATCGGCAGTCTGATACTGACTGCGATGTTTACATTGCTGGCCGGATTTAATCCACAGATTGTGATTGCTGTTGCGGTCGGAATCTGGTTGCCCGTATGGTTCTGTGCCAATGTCCTGAGAGTCACAGCATCACAGGGCCAGCTGATTGTGGCTGCAGGTATGTGCAGCTTATTATACATACTGATGACACATCTCATACTTGGGAATGTTGCAGAGTGGTGGGACAGCTGGCTCAAACTCTGGCTGGACCAGGTATCACAGGAAGACAGGAAGGTACAATTTCAGGAAATACTGGCCACGGCGGCGCCACTGATGAATGCCATGTCGGCGGCAGGACTGTTTATCAGTCTGGCCACCACCCTGCTTGTTGCACGTTGGTGGCAGGCAGCGTTGTTTAATCCGGGCGGGTTCAGGGAGGAATTTCATGCTTTGCACCTGCCCCGGGGTTTGATATTTGCAGTCATTGCCGGGTTGGTTCTGGTATTTCTGGATTTGGCAGGACCGGGGACTCTGGCCCTGGATATATTATTACTGCTGATATTTTTATATCTGTTTCAGGGCCTGGCGGTCATACATCGTACTGTAGTATCGCGTAAAATGGCGCCGGGCTGGCTGATTGGGATGTACATGTTGTTATTTGTCGTACCGCAGTCAATATTATTTCTGGCATGTCTGGGAATGGTTGATTCATGGCTGGTCAGACCGGGTGCCGGTGGCCCCTCGAATGACAATTCATGACATGCGGATTATCATAGGTGTTATCGAGCAAATGAGGGTTTTTAGATGGAAGTCATATTATTAGAAAAGATCCAGAATCTGGGTAAATTGGGCGACAAGGTCAGGGTCAAGGCAGGTTATGGCCGCAATTATCTCGTCCCGGCGGGCAAGGCCGTTTCTGCGTCTTCAGCCAATATTGAAAAATTTGAGGCCCGCCGTGCCGAACTGGAAAAGGCGGAGACAGAAATCCTGCAAAAGGCCCAGGCCCGGGCAGAGCAGCTGAATCAGGTTGCGGTGACTATTGCCCGGAAGGCAGGTTCAGAGGGCAAGCTTTTCGGTTCAGTCGGTACCATTGATATCATTGAAGCTGTTCGCGAAACCGGGGCCGAACTGGCCAAGCATGAGATACGTTTACCGGATGGACCTTTCCGTGCCATAGGTGAATTTCAGGTTCATATCCATTTGCATGCCGATGTTGAGGCGACGATCAGTATCAATATTGTTGCAGAAGAAGAACAATCATAATCTTGTGTTGTGTTTTATGATATGGCAGGAAATCCCGTTACAGCGATAGTTGTTGCGGGGATTTCAAACTCTTGAGCACCCCAGAGGGGACTTAATGCAGGATATAAGCCAAACATCAGACCAGGCATCAGGCCCCAGGGACAAGGAAACTGCGTCGTTAAAGATACCGCCGCATTCGATCGAGGCGGAGATTGCCGTGCTTGGCGGCGTACTCACAGACAACAGCGTCTGGGAAAAGATCATTGAACGGGTTTTTGAAGATGATTTTTACCGCAAGGACCACCGGACTATCTTCCATGCCATTAATGCGCTGGATGCCGAAGGCAAGCCATTTGATGTCGTGACGGTTGCTGAATGGCTGGATAACCATCAACAACTGGATAATGCCGGCGGTTTGTCTTATCTCGCCGCACTCGCGGAAAATACCGCGGGCGCCAGTAATATCACCGCTTATGCCGATATCGTCCGCAAACGGTCCATCCTCCGGCAGTTGATCCGTGCCACCAATCAAATCAATGAGACCGTATTCAATCCCAAGGGCCGTAACAGTGACGAGATCCTGGATTTTGCTGAACAGACGGTTTTTGAAATTGCAGAACAGGAGGCCAGGGGGCGCAAGAATTATCGTTCCATCAAGGAATTGCTGGTTAATGCCCTGGATCGGGTTGATGAATTGTTCCACCGCGACAGTCCGATTACCGGTGTGCCCACAGGTTTTGATGACTTCGATGAGAAAACGGCCGGCCTGCAATCCTCTGATCTCATTATCATTGCTGGCCGTCCTTCCATGGGTAAAACCGCCTTTGCCATTAATATTGCCGAACATGCGGCGATCAAGAGCAAACTTTCCGTGGCAATATTCAGTATGGAAATGCCGGGTGAACAACTGGCCATGCGTATGATGTCTTCACTGGGTCGCATCGATCAACACAAGGTCAGGACCGGTAAATTGCTGGATGATGATTGGCCACGTTTGACATCAGCCGTTGAAATTTTAAAAGATGCAAAATTATTTATTGATGACAGCCCGGCCCTGACTCCGGCTGAATTGCGATCAAGATGCCGGCGTATTAAACGTGAAGCCGGCCTGGATTTAATTGTGGTTGATTATCTGCAATTGATGCAGGTGCCGGGTACCGTCGAGAACCGTGCTACCGAGATCTCCGAGATATCACGTACGCTCAAGGCCATGGCGAAGGAATTGAGTGTGCCGGTGGTGGCGCTTTCCCAGTTGAACCGCAGCCTTGAATCGCGCACAGATAAAAGACCGGTCATGTCGGATCTGCGTGAAAGTGGCGCCATAGAACAGGATGCAGATGTCATCGTCTTCATTTATCGTGATGAAGTTTATAACAATGACAGCCCCAACAAGGGCCTCGCCGAAATCATTATCAGTAAACAGCGTAACGGACCAATAGGCATGGTCAAACTTGCCTTTCTCGGGCAGTACACCCGGTTTGAAAATTACATTGAAGAAAAACCCTACATGAAGGGTTACGATGGATGACGCGTCCGGCAAGGGTGGTCATCAATCTCGGGGCGCTGCGTCATAATCTCGCCCGCGTTCGCGAGCTTTCCCCCAATTCCAGGATCATGGCCATCGTCAAGGCGGATGCCTACGGGCATGGCATCACACGTGTGGCCACAGTTCTTTCATCTGCGGATGCGTTTGGTGTGGCCTGTCTGGAAGAAGCAAGAGAACTTCGTGCTGCCGGAATTACACAACCCGTCGTATTACTGGAAGGGCCTTATGCAGCCAGTGAGTTGACTGAAATCGTGCAACTCGATCTGGAAGCGGTCATCCATGACAGGACCCAGGTGGAAATGCTGGAGTGTGTTAATCTTACCAGTCCGGTACCGGTCTGGTTGAAGATCGACAGCGGCATGCACCGGCTCGGATTCCTGCCTGAATTTTTTCAGGAAGTCTGGCAGCGGCTGCATAACTGCAAAGCCGTGGAAGCAGATATCAGATTAATGACGCATCTGGCGTCTGCCAACGAACGTGATAATCCGATGACCGCCGCACAGCTTGCATGCTTTCGTGATCTGTGCCGCGATATCGAGGCAGGACAGACCATCGCGAATTCCGCCGGCATACTCGCATTCCCCGAAACACACGCCGACTGGGTACGGCCAGGCCTGATGTTGTATGGTGTATCCCCCTTGATTGACAGTTATGGCGATGCAGAAGGCCTGCTGCCGGTGATGACACTCGAATCACAATTAATCGCCATCAAGAAATTACGCGCCAATGAGCCGGTGGGTTATGGCGCGACCTGGTATTGCCCGGAAGACATGCCGGTGGGTGTGGTGGCGGCCGGTTATGGTGATGGTTATCCTCGGCATGCCCCTTCGGGCACACCGGTATTGGTAAATGGGAAACGTGCCAGCCTGATCGGCCGGGCGTCGATGGACATGTTGATCGTTGACCTGCGCAAACAACCGCATGCCAAGGTCGGCGATCCGGTCGTGTTGTGGGGCAAAGGCCTGCCGGTTGAAGAAATCGCCAATCATGCCGGTACCATTCCTTATGAATTACTGTGTGGTGTACACAAGCGGTTAAGGTTTATCGAACATGGCGAAGACTAGGGTCCAGTTCCAGTGCAACGAATGTGGCGCTGTCGCTCCCAAGTGGACCGGGCAGTGTCCGGATTGTTATGCCTGGAATACCCTGACAGAGGTGATCGCGGAAACCACGTCCGGCAAGGCCTCACGTTTCAAGGAACACCAGCAGGCCCGTGCAGAGGTGATCAACCTGAATTCTGTGGATGGCCTCGACACGACAAGAATTGCCACCGGCATGTCCGAACTGGATCGTGCTATTGGTGGCGGTCTGGTCAGTGGTTCGGTGTTATTGCTGGGCGGTGATCCGGGCATAGGCAAATCCACACTGGTGATACAGGTGATCGAGACCATCAACCGGACCACTCATATTTCCAGTCTCTATGTAACCGGCGAAGAATCAGCGCAACAGATCAGCCTGCGCGGTAAACGACTGGGCCTGTCGCTGGACAAGATACGCTTGTTAACTGAAACCCATCTGGAACGCATACTGGCAGTGGCCGCAAAAGAAGAACCCGGCGTGCTGGTGATCGATTCGATACAAACGGTTTATACGGATTTATTGCAATCCGCACCGGGTGCAGTGGCACAGGTGCGGGAATGTGCAGCACAACTGGTACGTTATGCCAAGCAGACCAATACCACAGTAATGTTGATTGGTCATGTGACCAAGGAAGGCACGCTGGCTGGCCCGCGTGTTCTGGAACACATGGTGGATACGGTCTTGTATTTTGAAGGCGATAACAGCAGCCGTTACCGGGTTATCCGCGCCGTGAAAAATCGTTATGGTGCTATCAACGAACTCGGTGTGTTTGCCATGACCGATAAAGGCCTGCGTGAAATCAGTAATCCTTCAGCGATATTCATTTCCAAACATGAAGAACGGGTCTCCGGCAGTGTGGTGATGGTCACGCGTGAAGGTACACGGCCCTTGCTGGTGGAAGTCCAGGCCCTGGTGGATGAATCCCATATCGGTAATCCCCGCCGCGTCAGTGTCGGGCTGGAACAGAACCGGCTGGCTATGTTGCTGGCGGTGTTGCACCGGCATGGCGGTATCGCCACCTATAATCAGGATGTGTTTATTAATGTAGTGGGTGGGGTAAGAATCACCGAGACGGCCGCAGACCTGGCCGTGGTGCTCGCCGTGGTCTCCAGTCTCAAGAACAAACCCTTGCCGGAAGATCTGGTCGTCTTTGGAGAAGTCGGTCTCGCCGGAGAAATCCGCCCGATTCAGAATGGCCCGGAACGGTTGCACGAAGCGGTAAAGCACGGCTTCAAACAAGCACTGGTCCCGCCGGGCAACTCACCCAAACAGGGTATTAAAGGTTTGAAAATAACCGTAGTGAAACGCCTGCAGGATGCGCTGGCTCGATTATAACGATTGATTCAAGGGACAAGCAGTTAGTGTTGTTCCTGCCTAATGGATGAATAAACTTAATGTGGAATATTGCTAAAGAGTTTTTCAATTGGTCCATAAAGATACTCATTTGCATAAACTAAGAATACAAACCCAATAAATAAAAAACCTATGCCCATAGAAAATTGATTACGTGATTTCTCATAAAATATATCTGTTTCTTTGTTAAATATACCGCCGCTAATATATGATATAAAAAATTTAGAAAAGGACATTGATTTTGCTGTTGTATCTACTGCCCATAATCTAACCATGTTTTGGAATCCTCTCCACAACATAATTCCAGCTATAAGTACAAATAAGCAAAATATTCCATTAATGCTAAGAATTGCCATGCCCGTTTCAAAACTGAAGTCTGTTGTTGTGCGTTCCATGAATTATATTGACTATTAATTAAATTCTCATAAGTAGTTACTTTTTTGATTTTGCTTTCATATTTTTATTTATTTTGAAATCATCATCCCAGGCAAACTTAATTAACCCAACTCCAGTTCGAGGTTTTTGGTTTCCATCACACTCATTCTTGCCGTTTTACCGAATTTTCACCAGCTTGAGTGACCTTACCGTATATTTGTCAATAACTATGAGATGCTTGATTTGCCAGCTACGGCGATAATGTCTTGGGACTGACGTCTACGAAGCTTATTACTCTCATGTTTCGCATCACGTTTGCGGCCAGCATAACCACCCCGGCTGTGCTTGGCGCCAGTATGTTCTGTTTTTATAGCTTTATTGGCCATCCCTGTGTATGGATTTGGTTCAAATTATGAAAAATTATGATATTTACGTATATTGGTGATTGGAATTGTGTTAAGCGGTATTATGTTTCTTACCTCGACCACCCGGGCGTTTTGTCAGGCGTTCTGTTTCTTGAGCTATATGTACCAGGTTTCTTAACGCCTCGTTTACTGCCTGTGAGGTTTCAAACATGGCAGCAACATCGGGTTCGAGTATTACAACATTGCTGCCTTTCATGACACGCTTATAGTATTTCCCCCGCACAGCGTTTGAAAAATCGTACTCTGGCCGCATTTCATCAATAGTTGCTTTTTTCGGCTTAGCTTTCATAGTTTTTTCTTTCATTACGATTCGCCTCTCTGGCGCTGATAATTCGAATAATGTCATTACCTTCAGTGTGGGATACAACGACAAGGCGTACTACTGGTTGTCTTGCCAATCGTCAGTAAACGATGTTCACCCACTGAATGGTCTGGATCCGGGATTGTGCCTGCAAGTATATCAAAGAACACAGAAGTTGCCTCGTCAAAAGATACACCGTGCTTCTGGAAATTGAGTTTGGCTTTTTTGTCATCCCAGACAAACTTCATTAACCCAACTCCAGTTCCAGATTCTTTTTTTCCAGCACACTCATCCTTGCTGTCTTCACGGCATTATCTCCGGCCTGGGTGATCTCAACTGTATAATTGGCAATGCGCAGACTGGTGCCGGTTTCAGGAATATCTTCCAGATGTTCCAGGATCAGGCCGTTCAACGTCTTTGGCCCATTCACGGGCAAGTGCCAATGCAGTTGCCGGTTAATGTCGCGGATGCTGGCGGTACCATCAATAATGTATGAGCCATCCTCCTGGGGATGAATATATAGATTGAAGGTCTGCAGGTCGGTAGTAAATTCACCCACGATTTCTTCAAGGATGTCTTCCAGTGTCACCATGCCCTGTATCACGCCATATTCATCGACAACCAGACCATTGCGTTTCCTGAGGCGCTGGAAATTGACCAGTTGTATATGTAATGGTGTGCCCTCAGGCACGTAATAAGGTTCAGTGACAATTTTTTCCAGCTCATTGACATTAAACCCGGTTGTGTCACGGAGTATACGCAGCGCATGCCGGATATGCAGCATGCCTGTAATATTGTCGATATTTTCGCGGTAGACGACCAGACGGGCATGTTGACAGCGTGCAAGTTGATCGATGATTTCATCGGGCGGATCATTCAGATCAATACCGACGATATCATTACGTTGAACCATGATGTCATCAACGGTTTCATTTTCCAGATCGAGGATACTTAGCAACATACGCTGGTGGCGTCTCGGGATCATTGAACCTGCCTCGCGCACAACTGTTCTCAGTTCTTCCCGTGTCATCGGCGCGTTTTCCTGGTCATGCACATTAATGCCAAACAGCGCAATCAGCCCGTTACTGATTTTACTGATGACAAAGACAACCGGGTAACAGACTTTCAACAGCGGGGTGAGAATATAGGCTGAAGGAAAGGCAATTTTTTCCGGGCGCACGGCGGCCCAGGTTTTGGGTGCGGTTTCCGCAAAGATGAGTATGATCGGAGTTAAAATTAACGGGGTGAGGGCAATACCCAACTCGCCATACAATCTTACAGCGATCACTGTGGCTATGGATGCTGCAAGGATATTGACCAGGTTATTACCGAGCAGGATCAGGCCAATCAGGCGGTCCGGTTTCTCGAGCAGCGCGTTTGCCAGCATCGCGCCACGATGTTTGTCCTTCACCAGGTGACGCAGGCGATACCTGTTCAGGGCCATCATCCCGGTCTCTGAGCTTGAGAAGAAAGCTGACAAAAGGATGAGTACGAAGAGAGCCCCAAAAAGCTGGGACAACGGAATATCGTCCAAAAACGGTGTACCTCAATCTACATTGGGGTTTTATTGTCGGTGATCGGTATGGGGGGATGTCAAGCAAGAATATTGTTTAAGGAGTTCTTGATTAAGGTTTCATTTCGGGCAAAGCGGGAAATCTGTTGTTAAAAATGTGAAATAAAAACAAATAACTGCGAGATTTCTCGCTACACTCGAAATGACAAAAACAACTTAATCAGAAATTCCCCAATTGATAATCAGACTCGTTTCAGGATCAGTTCCAGCACAAATTTCGAGCCGAAATAGGCCAGCATCAGCGACAAAAAACCACCTATGGTCCAGTGGATCAACTTTTTCCCGCGCCATCCCTGTGCCCAGCGGCCCCAGAGCAGGATTCCGAAGATAATCCAGGCGAGCACGGACAGGACCGTTTTATGTATCAGATGTTGGGCAAAAATATTGTTCAAAAACATCAGGCCGGTAACCAGACTGAGGCTCAGGATAAAAAATCCGATGGCAATGATCTGTATCAGCAGGTTCTCCATGAGTTGCATAGGTGGAAGGCGCATGATACTGGCCGGATGCTTTTTGGAAATCTGCCGGTCCTGAAATGCCAGTAACAGTGCCTGTAACAATGCAATAGTGAGCAGACTGTAAGCAAATACGGAAAGTAATACATGGACCTTGAGGCCGGCAGGTGCGCTGTCAGGCAGGACAAGACTGCTTTCAAAAATGATTTCAAGAACCATGGCGATAATGGCCATGGGAAAGATCACCACGGCAAGATTTTCCAGCGGTTTACTCAGGGCAGCCAGCAGCACTATCAGGGACACACACCAGCTCATCAGTGACAGGGCATTATAAAAGCCCAGATTGAGCCCCCCCATAGCGTTGATGTTTTGGTATAATAGAATGCCATGCAGGGTCAAGGCAGAGAAACCAAAAATAAAAAAATGCTGCTTGTACTGAAGTCTGGAATCTGTTCCGGACTGTATTAAACCGGCAGCCAGCTTATAGGTGGCAAGCAGATAAAAAAAGATAGCGCCGAAGCTGATATAAATATTCATATTGATGTGTTCTTCAATTTACCCGGCATCATTGCATAAAAGCCGGTTTCATAGAAGGAGCTTCATTATCCCGAATCAATTCATTGTAGAATTTTTGTTTAAATTACTTTAAGTCATGTTGAATCTGTATGTTTGAAACAATATCAGAACGTCTGGGCCGCGTCATTAAAGACCTGCGTGGTCAGGGCCGGTTGACGGAAGAGAATATATCAACAGCACTGCGCGAAGTGCGCATGGCACTGCTGGAAGCGGATGTGGCTTTGCCTGTTGTCCGCGAATTTATCGAGCACATCAGGGTGCGCGCACTGGGACAGGAAGTCATGTCCAGTCTGACCCCGGGGCAGGCTGTCATAAAGATCGTCAATCAGGAAATGGTGTCCCTGATGGGTGAGAGTAACAGTGAACTGAACCTTAAGACCCAACCCCCGGCCATTATCCTGGTGGCTGGTTTGCAAGGTGCCGGTAAAACCACAACCGTTGCCAAACTGGCCCGTTATCTGAAGGAAAACCTGAATAAAAAAGTTGCCGTGGTCAGTTGTGATATCTATCGTCCTGCGGCTATTGATCAATTGAAAACCCTGGCCAACGAAATTGATGTCGAGTTCCTTGCGAGCACAGTCAATCAGGACCCTGTGTTAATTGTAAACAGTGCGGTCGAAACCGCACGCAGGCATTTTTCTGATGTGCTTATAGTGGACAGTGCCGGCAGATTACATATTGATAATGTGATGATGCAGGAGATCCGGCGTGTACATGCTGCCCTGCAACCGGTGGAAACTCTCTTTATTGTAGACAGCATGATGGGACAGGATGCCGTGAATGCGGCCAGATCTTTTAACGATGCCTTGCCATTGACCGGTGTGGTCCTGACCAAGACTGATGGCGATGCCCGTGGTGGTGCTGCACTTTCAGTCAGACAGGTTACCGGCAAACCCATCAAGTTCATGGGTACCGGAGAAAAGACATCAGCCCTTACCCCCTTCCATCCGGACCGGATCGCGTCACGTATCCTGGGCATGGGTGATGTCCTCAGTTTGATAGAAGAAGTTGAACAGAAGGCAGACAAGGAAAAAGCACAAAAATTTGCCAAAAAACTGCAACAGGGTAAACGCTTTACGCTTGATGATTTTCAGGAACAATTGCAGCAGATGCGCAATATGGGTGGTATCGGCAATTTGCTGGATAAACTGCCGGGCATGCCCGGCATGCAACAAAAGGTCGATGCTGAAAAAGGCAACAGGGAATTTATCAAACTTGAAGCCATTATTCATTCAATGACACCACAGGAACGGCGCAAGCCGGATGTGATTAACGGTTCGCGTAAGAAACGTATCGCCACCGGTTCAGGAACACAAATACAGGATGTGAATCGCCTGTTGAAACAGTTTACCCAGATGCAGAAAATGATGAAGAAATTCTCCAGGAAAGGCGGCATGCAGAATTTCATGCGGGGCATGGGTGGTAAAATGCCTCCCGGAGGAATGCCGTTCTAGCGTGAAGCGTGAAGCGTGAAGCGTGAAGCGTGAAGCGTGAAGCGTGAATTAGAGGGGGGACCAAAAAAGTTCCTTAAAATTTCTAACTTTGAAATACCAGATACCAGATACGAGATACAAACCCCGGCTATTTGTTCTAAAAACTTCTTGTAGGTTAAGAATTTACATGAATTTTCACCTAATCTATATTAGGATTAGACAATAGACTGTTATTTGAAAAAACCATGTCCGACGATACTGAAAAAAATGCCCTTGATTACCACCGCTATCCACGGCCCGGCAAGATAGAAGTCGTCCCTACCAAACCACTCGCAAATCAGCGTGATCTGGCCCTGGCCTACAGCCCGGGTGTGGCCGATGCCTGTAATCTCATTGTGACCGATCCAGGCATGGTCAATGAAATGACATCACGTTCCAATCTGGTGGCGGTTATTACCAATGGTACGGCGGTACTGGGTCTGGGTGATATCGGTCCACTGGCAGCCAAACCGGTGATGGAAGGCAAAGGGGTTTTGTTTAAAAAGTTTGCCGGTATTGACGTATTCGATCTCGAAATCAATGAGAGAGATCCGGACAAACTGGTTGAGATCATTGCCAGTCTGGAACCGACCTTCGGCGGCATCAATCTGGAAGATATCAAATCTCCGGAGTGTTTCCAGATAGAAGGCAAACTGCGTAATCGCATGAATATTCCGATCTTTCATGATGATCAGCACGGTACGGCAATTATTGTTGGCGCAGCGATCATGAACGCACTGCGTATCGTCAATAAAAAGATTGAAGACGTAAAAATCGTGACTACTGGCGCCGGTGCTTCCGGTATAGCCTGTTTGAAAATACTGGTGAAACTGGGTCTGCAAAAACGGAATATTGTTGCCGTAGATCGTGAAGGTGTCATTCATCTGAAACGTTCCGGTGGATTGACTCCGCATAAAAAAATGTTTGCCAGTGATACCAACGCAAGAACACTGGCTGAGGCATTGCAGGGGGCTGATATCTTCCTTGGTTTATCAGGCCCGGGTGTATTAAAACAGGAAATGGTCAGGGGTATGGCGGAGAGGCCCATCATCATGGCCCTGGCCAATCCGATTCCGGAGATTCTTCCGGAAGAGGTCAAGGCAGTCAGGCCCGATGCCATCATCGCTACCGGCCGTTCTGATTATCCCAATCAGGTGAATAATGTACTGTGTTTCCCGTTTATTTTCCGTGGTGCCCTGGATGTAGGTGCGACCAGGATCAGCAAGGAGATGCAGATCGCCTGTGTCTATGCACTGGCAGAACTGGCCATGGAAGAGGCACCGGATACAGTCGTTGCAGCTTATGGCGGCACTGAACTCAAATTCGGTCCTGAATACCTGATCCCGAAACCTTTTGATCCACGCCTGATCATGAAACTTGCGCCTGCAGTTGCCCAGGCCGCCATGGACAGTGGTGTGGCGACACGGCCTATCCAGGATATGGATGCTTATCGTGACCAATTGTTACATTATGTATTTGAATCAGTCATGTTGATGAAACCGGTATTTGAACGTGCCAAGCAGGATCCAAAGCGCCTGGTTTATGCAGAAGGTGAAGAACCCAAAGTCCTGCGCACAGTGCAATCGATACTGGATGAGGGCCTGGCAAAACCGATCATTATCGGCAGAACCGCAGTCATCAATGAGCAAATCAATACTATGGGACTGCGATTACGACCCGGTATTGATGTGGAGATTGTAGACCCGGAGCAGGATGAAAATTTCAAGGCGCTCTGGTCACAGCATAAGGGAGGCCAGGAATCAGTTACCATGAATACACTGATTGCGGCCAGTATGATCAACAGCCACAGGGCGGATGGACTGATTTGCGGCACGGTCGGCCGCTACCATGATCATCTGCAACAGGTGATAGACGAACTCGGTGTACGCAGTGACGTGGGGCAGCCCGCAGCGATGAATATCGTGATGCTGAAGAAGGGGGTATTTTTCATTGCGGATACGGCCGTAACCGCCGATCCAACGGCTGAGCAAATAGCAGAGATCACGTTACTCGCGGCAGAAGGTGTGCGGCGTTTCGGCATTACCCCCAAAGCGGCATTACTGTCATCAGCAAATGATCTGGCAACACAATCAGATTCCATCGACAAAATGCATGATGCCCTCGCCCTGATCCGTGAACGTGCCCCGGAACTGGAAATTGATGGGCAGATGCGTGCCGATGCGGCCTTGGTAGAAAGTATACGTAACGCGGTCCTTCCCGGAAGCAGTTTACGGGGTGCCGCGAATCTGCTGATCATGCCCAATCTGGATGCGGCCAAGATCGCCTATGATCTGATCAAGGTCATGGGGGATGGCACAACCATCGGGCCGGTATTGCTGGGACTGAACCAGCCAGTCCATATATTGACCCCTTCGTCAACTGTGCGACGCATTGTTAATGCCAGCGCCCTGGCGGTGGTCGATATCCAGGTCAGTCAACAGCAGGAGGATGCCAAGCAGCCGGGCAAGCAAGCGGCAGTACGCAAGGCGGGGTGATGTTCGGTAAGGCCTGATATTAATTCTGGGCCCTGTGTGCCTCGATAAAATTCTCAACCAGTTGCATGGAATAATTATTCAGATAACGCAGGCTGGTCTGCTGTGTCCCCCCGAACAAGCCGTCTGACCAGGTCCTTATGGAATAAAATGAATTACTCCCGCCGGACAATGGCGCCTTCTGGTTCAGGGAAAGATCCAGACCGTAGGAATAAACCGTGCCATGACTGATGATCATACGGATCCTGAGTTTCAACTGAGCCGCCTCAGGGTCTGCCAGTGCCTGTTCGGTACTGATGATATTGAAACCGGCATCACGCAAACGTTGTGATATTTTCTTTTCCAGTTCAATATCAGATACACCATAATTCCGTAATTTATCGTTCATCGACCTGATCGGTGGATCCACATTTACCGCAATTATTTTTACCTCGTGTAATGTGGCATTGGCAAAAGTCTGGCTGCCCCAGCTGTAATAAAAAGCGCTGCCTGGCATGCTGGCAAGCAACAGTGCCAATGCAGTCATGAGAGTCAGAATTCGTTGTTTCATGGCGGTTCTCCTGTACGGATAATGCTGCTTCATTGTTAATTTGTAGTCTTTTTTTGAGAGAAAATCGAGACCAGACCTGTAATCAAAAATATCAGGAACCATAACAGACTCCATTCGGCAATACTGAAACCCAGGAAACTCCAGCCAACTTCGGCACATTCACCTGAACCACTGAGTATCATTTGCAGGGCCTGGCCGAGGGGAAAGGTCTCCAGCATATAATCCAGCCCCGGTCCGCATTCCGGCACCTGGCCCGCCGGAAGATGTTGCAACCAGACCTGGCGGGTGGCTATTCCGCCACCGATCAACGCCGCCAGCGAAATCAAACCATTGTAAAACCATACGGCCATCCGGTCCGGACCATGCAAGGCAGCAATGAGGGCAATCATGGCAATACTGATAAAAGCAATCCTCTGAAAGACACACAAGGGACAGGGTTCAAGACCCTTTCCGTGCTCCAGGTACAGGCCAAAGCCGAGTAGAGCACCACAGATCAGGAAGATCGAAATATAAAAAAGCCGTGTATTAATAAAACTGTTCATGGGAACCAGGCATAATCAGGTTAAATAATTGGACAAAAATTCCGGTATACGTTCTTCCAGCCAGTAGCGTGGGCGCCAGGGAAACTTGCCAGAGACAAAACCGGCATGCCCGCCATCACTGGATAACTCCAGTGTCACATTCTCGGATAAATCTGTCTCATTTGGAATGGCATCCGGGGTCAAAAAAGGATCATTTTCAGCATGGATAATCAATGTCGGGGTGTCGATGGACTTTAAATACTGCCTAGAACTGGACAAGCGATAATATTCATCACTGTTGCTGAACCCATGCAATGGTGCGGTCACGAAATTATCAAACAGATGAAAATTGTTCCAGGTTGGAACATCAGTGATGGAAAAGGGCGCATCGTTTCTATCCTTGAATTTATCCATCACCCTCTGCTGGATACGCCGTATCAGGTAGTGCTGATAAAATCTTGAGTATCCCCGCATAAGGCGATCCGCCGCCCGTGATAAAACAAAAGGCACAGACACAGCCGTAGCTGCAGTCAGGCCGGAATCCTTGCCGCATTCGCCCAGATATTTCAATAATACATTACCGCCGAGTGAATAACCCGTTGCCGCCAATGGCTGCTTCGGGTATCGGGCGCGTAACAGTTTTATCAGGTATTTAAGATCGCCGGTATCACCGGAATGATAACCCCTGGCCAGACGGTTGTGTGTTCCGCTGCAACCCCTGAAGTGCATGAGAACGGCACGCCAGCCCTTGTTATGAAATGCCGACAGTATTCCTTTTGCATAATGTGAATTAAGCGAACCTTCCAGCCCGTGGAGTACAATCACTGTCGGTCCAACGGTTACAGGTGTCCAGACCAGATCAATAAAATCCTGATCCGGTAGTTCCAGTCTTTCCCAGGCAAGGTAGATATCTGTTCTGCGTCTTGTGATACCCGGCCAGATGGTCTGGGCATGTGCACCAGGCAGCCACCATGCCGGTTTGAAGCTGGATTGTTTGATCATTCAATATGATGTTTGCTGATATCCTGGTAGGCATCAATACGGCGGTCACGGAAGTAAGGCCAGGTACGGCGCACGGTATCGGTTCTGCCGGTATCAATTTCAGCCATAATGACGGCGGATTTATCAATGGGTGCCTCGGCCAGCACTTCGCCCTGTTGACCGGCAATGAAACTTGAACCCCAGAATGCCGTTCCTTTCGAATTATCCGACGGATCAACCTCATAACCGGTCCGGTTACTGCTGATCACCGGCAGATTATTGGCGATGGCATGGGATTTCTGGATGGTCATCCAGGCATGGCGCTGCCTGACCTTTTCCTCTTCATCATCATTCGGGTCCCAGCCAATCGCGCTGGGATAGAACAGCATCTCTGCCCCGGCCAATGCCATCAGCCGCGCTGCTTCAGGAAACCACTGATCCCAGCACACCATTACACCCAGTTTGCCGATTGACGTATTGATTGGCACAAACCCCTGATCACCCGGCGTGAAATAAAATTTCTCATAAAAACCGGGGTCATCCGGGATATGCATCTTGCGGTAAGTTCCGGCCAGGCTGCCATCCTTGTCCATCACCACGGCGGTATTGTGATACAAGCCCTTTGCACGTTTTTCAAAAAGGGTGGTGATAATGATGATGCTTTTCTCTTTTGCAAATTTGCCGAGAGATTCTGTTGTAGGACCCGGAACAGTCTCCGCCAGATCAAAATTACGGACTTCCTCGCGCACACAAAAATAAGGGAGGCAGTTCAATTCAGGCAACAGAATGATTTCTGCACCTTGTGTACAGGCCTCCCGGATTCCGGTTATGGAGTTATCCAGATTGTGCCGGTATTCCTGATTGCAGTCATGCTGGACAACAGCAACCTTGAATGTATTCTTCATTAAATGACCCCTTGTGGGAGATGCATGGTGATACAGTGTAAACTGCCATATTGTTGTATCAACGGTCTGCAGTTTACAGGGATAATTTTACGATCAACAAAACATTCCTTGAATATCTTTATGACACCTTCATCGGTATCCATACCATAAATCGGAACCAGGACGGCGTTGTTGATGATCAGGAAATTGGCATAGCTCGCTGGCAGATAGTTTCCCCCAGCGTTGGTAATGACAGGCGAGGGCAAGGGCACGAGTTTATAGGGTGTACCATTCATCTGTGTCAACCCCTGTAATTCTTCCGCCATCAGTTTAAGTGATGCAAAATCCGGATCGTCCGTATCATCACTGGCGGCATACAGGATAGTTTCATCGTTAGCAAACCGTACCAGCGTATCAATATGACCGTCAGTATCATCACCCGGAAGTTGGCCATGCTGAATCCATATAATATGGTTAGCGCCGAGATATTCAGTCAGTTTTGTTTCTATCTCCTTTTTCCCCAATCCAGGATTGCGCTGCTTTGATAACAAACAGGAAACCGTAGTCAATAACGTGCCTTTACCGTCAGTCTCGATACTGCCGCCCTCCAGTACAAAATCGATTTCTTTGTATGGTGTCTTGCCAAAAGCGCCCTCCTCATACAACGTAGAGGTAATCCGGTTATCCAGATCAGCCGGATATTTGTTTCCCCAGCCATTGAAAGTGAAATCAAGCAACCTGGGTTGTTGTCCAGTCATTACTGTTATCGGGCCATGATCACGCGCCCAACTATCATTCGATGGCGCAATATACAGCCGGTATTTATCAACAGAGATCCCTTGTTGTGACAATAGTGTCTCTATGTGCGTTTTATGTGTTTTATCATGACAGGCAATGATAATTTTTTCATAGAGGCTGACCTGCCGGGTAATTTCAATATAAACCGGTTCAACTTCATTCAGCCAGGTTTGCCAGTCCATGGCAGAGTGTGGCCAGGTGAGCATGATTGCGGATTGGGGTTCCCATTCGGCGGGCAGTCGGATGTTCACGGTGACATTTAAGCAGGGTAAGTTATCGGTTGCAGTCTTGCAGAAATATCCGTGGCACCTTCCAGACATAAATCTTCGCTATCCGCAGATTGTATTTCTACCACAGCCAGCAATCTGAAACCACCGGCTGGATACCGCTCTGCATCTATCACATCACCAGCAACAGCGCCGCTGTCTTTATGTACAAGACGATCACCTGCTCCGGGAATAATCCCGGCATTTCCGCTACCAAGATACATCTTCTTTTTTAACTGTCCGCGATAGTGCAAACGGGCGATGACTTCCTGGCCGGGATAACAACCTTTCTGATAACTCAGGCCATGCATCTGATCGATATTCAGCATCTGTGGCAGGAAAGTTTCAGACGTGGAGTTGATAATCCAGGGCATGCCTGCTTCTATATCCAGCAGACTCCAGCCGGCCCGTTCACCGGCCGTGGATGTTGCTGTTATTCCGCCCGGCAACTCTGCAACATTTTCCATTTTAATGGCGAGAATATAACGCGGGGTTTTGTCCCAAAGTTTAAGACAAGAAAAATATTCTGACTGAATCATGCTCCCTGTTACAAACGGTTCATGAGTTGTAGTTTGCATGAGTATTTTTTCAATATCGTTGCCTTCCAGTCCCATCAATGTGTAGTCATCACTGACGTCTTTCAATGTGACATGTGAGCGCATAATAAACATCGATAATCGCCCGATGATTTTATCTTTCAGCATGGATGGTAAAATAAGGAAGAGAGAATCATCTCTGGTAAAAATAATAAATGTACAGATTACCCTGCCATTCGGCAGACACCATGCACTGAATAACCAGCCATGTAATTTCAACTGGTTCAGATCACCGGTAACTTGCCCGTGCAAAAACTCGAAAGCATCATTCCCGGAGATCTGCAGCATGGAAAAATGGGACAGATCAAAATATCTGGAGCCGGAGTGATTCATGTCAACATGGACTGGAATGAAATCCGGATATAATTAATTATTACTAATGACTGCTGGATTGTTTACATCCCGGATCATTTTTATTATCGATAGCAGTGGTTCTGATGGTAGTGTGCCCCTGCCCATAATCCAGTCCATGATCTCCAGATCCGGTTGTTCGAGTAAGCCGGCAAAGGCCTGTTTCTCTGCATCTGAAAGTTGATCGTACCGGCACTCCATAAAACGTTGCAGTAGCAGGTCCATCTCCCGGATACCGCGCCGGCAGCGCCAGAGTAGACAGGAACCCTGGTTCACCCTGTCACCTAAACGGTACGTGAAACCATCAGTTTCTTGATTTCAGCAATGGCTTTGGCCGGGTTTAATCCCTTCGGACAGGTGTTGGTGCAATTCATAATGGTATGGCAGCGATAGAGCCGGAATGTATCTTCCAGTTCGTCCAGTCGTTCGCCGGCATTTTCATCACGGCTGTCAATAATCCAGCGATAGGCCTGCAGCAAAATTGCCGGGCCAAGAAAGCGGTCACCATTCCACCAGTAACTCGGACAACTTGTAGAGCAACAGGCACACAGGATACATTCATACAGGCCATCCAGTTTGCTACGGTCTGTCTTGGACTGCAGGCGTTCCTGATCCGGTGGTGGAGGTGTCTGCGTCTGCATCCAGGGTTTGATGGAAGCATACTGTGCGTAGAAATGTGTTAGATCAGGCACCAGGTCCTTGACCACCGGCAGGTGGGGTAAAGGATAAATTTTGATGTCGCCCTTGATATCTTCGATGGCCCTGGTGCATGCCAGAGTATTGGTGCCGCCGATATTCATCGCACAGGAACCGCAGATCCCTTCGCGGCAGGAGCGGCGAAAGGTCAGGGTCGAATCCAGCTCATTTTTTATATAAATAATTGCATCCAGCACCATCGGACCGCAATTGTCCAGATTGATCTCATAGATGTCTAGGCTCGGGTTTTCACCAGTGTCCGGATCCCAGCGATAAATGCGAAATATTTTTTTATTTCTGGCACCAGTTGCTGCGGAAATGGTTTTGCCTTTCTTTATTTTGGAATTTTTGGGTAGTGTGAATTGAGCCATTTTTAAGTACCGTGATTCGTGATTCGTGATTCGTGATTCGTAATTCGTAATTCGTGATTCGTAATTCGTGATTCGTGACCAATTACCAGTTACGAATCACCAGTCACGGTTTGTTAATAAACCCGTTTCTTCGGTGGAAACACTTCTACTTCATCGGTCAGGGTATACAGATGCACCGGCCGGTAATCGAAAGTGACCTTGCCCCTGTCATTGATCCAGGACAAGGTATGTTTCATCCAGTTCACATCATCGCGTTCCGGATAATCTTCACGAGCATGAGCGCCACGGCTTTCCGTGCGGTTAGAGGCAGAATGAATGCTGACCACAGCATTGCCGAGCAGATTTTCAAGCTCCAGCGTTTCAGCCAGATCAGTATTCCAGACGAGACTCTTGTCCGCCACCTTCACATCAGAGAATGAATCCCGGATCTTAGTCATCTTGTCCATGCCTTCTTTCAGGATCTCACCGGTACGGAACACAGCCGCGTTATTCTGCATGGTTCGCTGCATATTCATGCGAATTTGAGCTGTTGGTATTGAGCCAGTGTTATAACGTATCTTGTCAAACCGGGCCAGACATTCATCACCCGCACTGGCCAGCGGTTTATGTGTTTGTCCGGATTTTATATTTTCAACGCAGTAATTGGCAGCGGCCCGGCCGAACACAATGATATCCAGTAATGAATTTGATCCCAGGCGGTTGGCGCCATGAACTGAAACACAGGCAGCCTCACCGATGGCCATCAGGCCGGGGATAACGGCATCCGGATTACCGTCCTTCAGAGTTACCACTTGACCACAATAATTTGTAGGAATGCCACCCATGTTGTAATGAGCAGTCGGGATGACCGGGATCGGTTCCTTGCTGACATCCACACCGGCAAATATCCTTGCCGATTCGGCAATGCCCGGCAGGCGTTCATTTATCACCTCCGGGCCCAGATGTTCCAGGTGCAGAAAGAGATGGTCTTTATCATTGCCGACACCGCGGCCTTCCCGGATCTCTATGGTCATGGATCGGCTGACCACGTCGCGCGAGGCCAGGTCCTTCGCCGAGGGGGCATAACGTTCCATGAAGCGTTCACCGTTCGCATTGGTCAGATAACCCCCTTCACCACGTACCCCTTCGGTAATCAGACAGCCGGCGCCATAGATCCCGGTGGGATGGAACTGGATAAATTCCATATCCTGCAGAGGAAGTCCCGCACGCAATACCATGGCGTTGCCGTCGCCGGTCTGCGAGTGAGCGCCGGTGCAGGAAAAATAGGTGCGGCCATAGCCCCCGGTGGCCAACATAACGGCATGGGCGCGGAAACGATGTATGGTGCCATCATCAAGGTTCCAGGCCATGATACCCCGGCACACACCCGCATCATCCATAATCAGGTCCAGTGCAAAATATTCAATGAAGAATTCAGCCTCATGTTTCAGCGATTGCTGATAGAGGGTATGCAATATGGCATGGCCGGTACGATCAGCCGCAGCACAGGTACGCTGTGCAGTGCCTTCGCCGTAATTGGTGGTCATACCGCCAAAAGGGCGTTGGTAGATCTTGCCTTCTTCCGTGCGGGAAAAGGGAACCCCGTAGTGTTCCAGTTCGATGACCGAGGGCACGGCCTCGCGGCACATGTATTCAATCGCATCCTGGTCACCCAGCCAGTCTGACCCTTTAACGGTGTCATACATGTGCCAGCGCCAGTCATCCGGGCCCATATTTCCCAGGGATGCGCTCATCCCGCCCTGGGCGGCGACGGTGTGACTGCGGGTCGGAAAGACCTTGGTGATACACGCTGTCTTCAATCCCTTTGCGGCCATACCAAAGGTGGCACGCAAACCGGCACCGCCCGCGCCGACGACGACGATATCGTATTTGTGATCAATGATTTCGTATGCTTTGGACATTGTTCGTTATAACCCCAGAAATACTTTTAAAATAGCCACGATGCCGGTAAGGCCGGCAAACAGCATGACAAACTTTAACAATATGATGCCGGTAATTTTCAGTGCCTCATTCTCGATGTAATCTTCAATGATTACCTGAATACCGAGTTGCGCATGATAAAACAGGGTAAGGACAAACAGGATTAACAAGATACTGGTCATGGGAGACTGTAACCAGCCTATCGCAGCCAGGTAATCCAGTGTAGTCATGCTGATCAGTGAACAGATGAACCAGAGGGACAAGGGCACCAGTGCAATGGCCGTTAATCTGATTGCCCACCAGTGATGGGTGCCTTCTTTTGCAGATCCGAGGCCACGAACTTTGGCGAGTGGCGTACGCAGTTTCATACGCCACCCCGGACCAGGCACCAGGTCGCTATGGTGAATAAAATGGATACAGCCACAACGATATAACCGGATATATAGGTTGTTTTAATTTCGAGACCAAGACCCATGTCCCAGAACAGGTGGCGTATGCCATTGCACAGGTGGTAGTAAAGTGAATAGACCCAGGCATACAGGATGATCTGGCCATACCAGGCCAGGATATATTGCTGCACGGCAGTATAGCTTTCCGGACCATTTGCGATCGACAAGAGCCAGCAACTGAGAAACAGCGCGCCCAGGGTCAGGAATACACCAGTACCCCGGTGGATAATGGACAGCACCGAGGTCAATTGAGGTTTGTAGATTTGTAAATGTGGCGATAATGGACGATTAACCGCAGCCATAATCTATTTTTCCTCTCTTAGCACGTAAAAATACTCTCCGGCGTACCGGAAGATAAAATTCTGTTGAAACGAAAATTTCAGAAATCGATGCAACGGCCACGGCGTTCCCAATCGCCGTAACGCGTGGGTTCGGGACCTGTTGGCCCGCCAATTTCAGCGGGACGGTGATCTGTTCCCGGATGCTCCTGCAGTGCAGGGGAGGCGGATTTCAGTTCCTTTTTTTGTCGTTTTTCGTTCATACTTGATTTTTCGCATGTAGTGGATGATTTCTCAAGCACTATATTTCACATATAAGCCCGAACATTGGTGCAGGGCAAAATGCATGATACCAAATTCTGTCCAATTTGCAGATGAATCATGCGGGGAGCACAGAATTTTATTGACAAAACGACAGGAGGTCACCTGTGTCCATGCCTAATCATTTTGAATTGCCGTTGTTTATTCCTGTCAGGCCTTCCGTCTGGTTTGTCGCTGGTTTTTATACGGCGCATCTTGGGGCAGGCCTTGCATTGTTAACCAGCAATGTCCCGCTGGTTATTCAATTACTGATAATTACCGGGCTTTTGGCCAGTCTGATCCATGGTCATAGCCTGTATATTATTCAAAAAAATCCCGCCAGCCCGGTACAGCTGGTACTGAATCAGGCTGGAGAGTGGTGGCTGAGTTTCACCTGTGGCGATACTTTGCCGGTAGTGCTTAAGCCCATGGCCTTTGTGCATCCTTTACTGGTGGTGTTGACATTCAAGGCGGAGACCGGCTCATATCGAGTCATGTTAACCCCCGATACTGTCGATCCGGATACTTTCCGGCGTCTGCGGGTCAGGCTGAGATTCAGAAATAGTAACGAGGACTGAGTGCTGAGTAACGAGTAAAATGCCCCACAACTCACTACTCAGTACTCAGTCCTCAGTACTCAGTCCTCAGTCCTCAGTCCTCAGTCCTCAGCACTTTTTTATGGGTGCGCCAGGCGATCCATAATTTTCTAAGCGGAGTCAGGTTGATCCTGTGTTGGTCCAGACGATAGCCGTCGCGTGCAATTTCATCGCAGGTCTGCATGATGATATTCGCCAGGATCAGGGCACCAGTCTGCGTCTGGCAATCAACCTCAGGCAGTCTGCGGCAACATTCTTCCAAATCGATTATGAGACGCTTGAAATATTCAATCTGCTGATCCGGGTAAAGCTGGTGGTTTACGCGATGACTCTGCATTAGATAAAACAGACCGAACAGACACCCCATCTGACTGACGATTCCAGGGGTATCCTGATCTCTGAAACCACAAATTCGGGCGGAGAGATTCCATATTATTCCGGGACCCTGTGCCAGAGTGTCCATAAAATCCTGATATGACTCAGGCTGGGCCGGTTGGATCAATTGTTCGTAATGACGGATGAGATCAACAAAAGCAGTTGCTTTGATTGCATAGCGGGAAATAACCGGTGATAGTTCCCTGGCCACAGGATGCCGGGCAGTGTCAGTAAAAAGACGTTGTATCTCTTCATGCCACCATGCGAGTTTCAGATGTGCGACACCAGGATCAGTACATTCTTCTATGACCTGTTCTATCTCGGCATGAAATGCATGCAGTGCATTAAGGTCGCGTTTGATATCGGCAGGATAATACAGGGTGCTGTAATAAAAATTTGTACCGGCAACTGCTGCCTTATGGCGGCAATATTCTTCCGTGCTGGATGAATTCATGGATGCCGGTTGAATTTTTCTATCCAGTCAATAATTTCACCCGGCGTGGAGATCATGCCTGCGGCCTGCCATTGTTCCGGTGCTTCATCCTGGTCAATATAACCATAAAGTGCCACCAGTGTCTGCATACCGGCGGCACGGCCGGCAGTAATATCACGTTCCGCATCACCAATATAAAGACTGGAGGCAGGCACGCTGTTGGTAATTTCACAGGCCAGCAGCATCGGCGCCGGATGTGGTTTGGGGTATGTTGTACTGTCACCGCAGACAATACAGCCGGCCCGGTCAGTCAGTCCCAGTTTCTTCATCAATGGATTGGTCAGCCAGACAGGTTTATTGGTGATGACTCCCCAGGTGATCTGTCTTGATTCCAGGGTATCAAGCACTGCTCCCATCCCCTCAAACAGTTGTGTGCTGTTATGCAGACGTGTCTGGTAAATACGGAGAAATCGCTCACGTATTGACAGAAAATCGGGATGGGTTTCTGTTATTCCGAAGGCCAGTTGGATTAACGCATTGCCACCATGAGACACCACAGGCCGGATCTTTGTGAATGGCAGAGCCGGTTGATGATGTTCAGTCAGCAGCTGATTCAAAGCTGCAGCCAAATCCGGTGCTGTGTCAGCCAGTGTTCCATCCAGGTCAAAAAAGACGGCATTAATCATCGCTTGCGGAAATTCAACTAACAGGCATGCAACAGGTAATTCACATCAGGCGATTGCCTGAGGGCTGCTTTTCGGGATAAAGGTGAATACGACATTCCTGAGATATCATGTATGGCAAGGCCGTATTGTTGACACCATGCAGACAGTTCGGACGGGCGTATGAATCTGGAATAATCATGTGTCCCGGCGGGCAGTGCCTTCAGGATATATTCTGCACCCAGTACAGCAAACATGTAGGCTCTGGCTGTCCGGTTTATGGTGGAGAAAAAGACATGACCACCGGGTTTCAGCATGGTTGCGCAGGCGCTGACAACTGAGGCAGGATCAGGGACATGTTCCAGCATTTCCATGCAAGTCACCACTTCAAATTGATGCGCAAAATTTTCGGCAAATTCTTCCGGGCTTAACAGATGATAATCAATATTGAGAGCTTGATTACGGGAGTGCTGTTTTGCTACTGCGATCGCTGATGGGCTGATATCCATACCTGTGACGATGGCGTTTTTACGTGCCATGGCCTCCGTCAGAATGCCGGCCCCACAACCGACATCTACAACAGTCTTGCCAGACAGATTAGTGTACCTGCCAATGTAGTCGAGCCGTAATTCATTTATGTCATGCAGGGTCTTCAGGGGGCCATCTGGATCCCACCAATCATTCGCCAGGGCCTCAAATTTATTTTTTTCTGCCTTATCAATATTATTGTACGTTTCTACCATGCTTGAATCCGTGAAAAATGAATTAACAATACAGATTAAGTTTAATAACTAATTATATGATAACAGTGATAATACATTGGATCGCTCTGTTTGACTGTATCCCGTGCTTGAATGTTTGTTTTACAAGCGTCATTGCAGTTGGAATAATACCAGCCGGTGGCGTGAATTAGCCAAACAATTCATGAAAAACCAAACAATAACAATAAACCTGCTGCGGCATTCCAGTACCAGGACACTTGAACAGGAGTCTGTCGATGAAAGGTAGAATATGTATCTGGGGAAGTTTGTGTGTTTTATTAATTACTTTGCTTGCGGGTTGTGCAACAACTGGAGCGAGTGATCCGAGGGACCCGCTTGAAGGATTTAATCGTGGGGTTTATTCCTTTAACAAGGGTATGGATAATATTCTGTTTGATCCCTTGAGTAAATTCTATCAGGCCATCACCCCTAACTTTGTAGACAGGGGTGTTACCAATTTCTTCAGCAATCTGAATGACATTGCAGTAACTGTGAATAGTCTGCTGCAATTCAAGATTGATCAAGCCCTGTCCGATGCGACCCGGTTTATCTTCAATTCAACTATCGGGCTATTCGGCTTTTTTGATGTTTCGTCCGCAATAGACCTCCCCAAACATGATGAGGATTTTGGCCAGACCCTGGCAGTCTGGGGGATTGGTTCAGGTCCGTTTTTGATGGTGCCTTTATTTGGCCCGGCGACCATAAGAGACGCCACTGGCTTTGTGGTAGACAGGGGCGTTCTTAACCCGGTTTTCTATGTGAATGATACTGCGGCACAGGCAGGTTTGTTGACACTGAATTATATGGATTTCAAGGCCGACTTGCTCAGTGCTAAAAAACTGCTGGGGGATGCAGCGCTGGATGAATACGAGTTTGTCAAAAGTGCCTACTTTGAGAAGCGGACAAACCAGATCAATGACAGGGTAACTGCACCGGATTATTCTGAGGAATAAGTTGGTGAATGGTGAATTATGTACAGGATGTACGGTATGCCGCGAGCGCAGGATGCGCAGGAGCGGCTGGTGATAGGAGAGTGTGTAATAAATTCTTACTAATAACAAACCACTGGTCACCAACCATCATCCAAGTTCCAGTACTACCCTGAAACCTGTATAAATATCAGCAGTATTGGCTGACAGTTTTTCCCGGGCACTGGAACGTAACGCATCTGCATTGTCTGCATATGAACCACCACGGATAACGTGGTAATTTGAGTTTGAATCGATATATGCTGAACCATCAGACGGCGCATTGTTATAATTGTCTCTCCACGCATCCATGACCCACTCTCTGACATTGCCTGTCATGTGATACAAACGGAAATTGTTACGTATTATGGAATGGTCAGACCGGGGCAGGGGTGCTGTCAGTGGTTTTATACCAGAGAACACCGCATCAGTGATTGATATTTCGTCACCAAAAGATATCGGGTTGTGGTATTTGCCCGTGCGGCATATTCCCATTCTGCTTCTGTAGGCAAGCGGTATTGACTACCGGTTTTGTTGCTCAACCACCCGGCATACGCATCAGCATCATGCCAGGTAATATTCACTACCGGATAGTTCTTGCTAGACCAGGGTTGTAACGGGCATGGCCTTTGTGCATCCACACAGAATAGTTCGAATTCTTCCTGGGATATTTCATTCACCGACACGGCAAAAGGGTAGGTTATTTCTACTGCATGTTTCGGTTGTTCATTCGGTTTGTCACCACCCATCATGAATTTGCCAGCAGAAATGACGGTCAAAGCGGGGCCCCTGTTTGTCCCATCTAAGGTATCGCGGCAATAGGGGACACGTTGTTTGACGAGTGATGGGACACAGGCATTTTCATTCTCAATATTTATAATTTCCGGGAATACTGTAGATTCCTGCATGTCTTTTTCAATACCCGATGAATCAATGTCTTCCATGCTGTCATAGGCTGGAACCGGTAATGTGTCTGGCGGTGTGATTGTTGCCGGCTCGGCCTCACGTACCTTCAGGCGTGGATCATCGATACCGATCCCTTTGGCAAAATCAACCAGGGCATGTTGTCTGGCCATGATGGCATCATCGTCACCGGTACCGAATAAGGCACGATCTTCAAGGAGTTGTTTATATATGGCATTTGTCAGCTGGATTGATAATGGTGAAGCCAGGCCACTGGCCTGATCATCCGGAATCAGGTTATTCCATTGCGCAGTGAATTGCTGAAGACTCTCGTTACTCCAGTTGCGTCGTTGCAGAAATTCTTCCATCAGTTCGGTTGCGGATTGATTTTGTAGTGCAGGCGGGGTTTGTCCCGGGTCCGAATCCGTGATGTTGTCCCGGTTGGTTGGTTGTCCGTCTTCCTCGAGAACAGACATAACAACAATCAACACTGCAATAAAAAGTATGGTCACTACTGCGATTAGAGCTATATCGTGCTTCAGAGGCGAACCGGGGCGACTTTTCCCCGCAATTATCGGGGGCCCCCGTTTGGAAGGGGGTGTTACAAATTCTGTAATTGGTTCCATGTCCTGTTGCGGAGGCACAGGCTCAATTGAGGGTTTTTCAAAAGTGGAATCCAGATCCTGTGCCCGGAGAGGGGGCCTGTATTCGTTAACAGGCAGAGGTATATCACCCGATAATACACCCGCCAGCAATTCATCCCTGCTCTTGCGATAGGCTTCCTTATTGAGAGTTCCATTCGCATAATCTTTTGCCAGTGTTCGCAGGGTTTGATTAGTCATGTTGGCAGATTGTCAGTTCAGAAATTAGCCCATTTCGAGTACCAGGCGGAAACCTGTCGTATCATCAGCATTACCGCTATGGGTCCGTTCCAGTGAAATTTCACAATTTGAAAATGAATCTTCAAATGCACCACCACGCGCCTTGACACCCTCCCCATCCATTACCCATTCCTGGACATTGCCAATGTAGTTTTTCAGCCCCCAGCCATTCTGCTCACCGGAGACGACACTGACGGTGCCAGTGCCTTTGATAATTTTCTCACCCAGAGCCACGCGGCAATTGAAATCTTTTCTGGGTTGTTCGCCATTGGCATTGGCTGCGTATGCCCATTCAGTACTGGTCGGCAGCCGGTATGTTTTGCCGGTACGTTCACTCAACCACTGTGCAAAATCCTGTACCTCTTTCAAGGTAACACCGGTTTGCGGATCATTGAATTTTGCCTTGTCGGTGACGGGTTTGCATTTACCGGTGAGGGCGCAGTATTTGCTGTAATCACCCACGGATATCTCATATTTGCCAATGGCGAACTGTTTCTGCACATCACCGCCACCTGGCACAACTACCATCAGTGGTCCGCGCCAGCCATCATTCACAAGGTCATAGCATATGGCCTTGGCCCGCCGGCCATAGCCGGCCAGATTGGCATTGCAATCCCGGCCACTGGAAATGGGTTTCCACTCTTTCTGCACTGTGCCGGGTTCCACCGTAGCTACGGCACCAAGGTCGACCTCTTCACGTTGTATGACCTTGGTGGGCGCTGGACGGTTATCAACAATTAATTTATCAATCTCCGCTTCTGCGGCAGTGTAATCAGGATTGTCCGCCCACAAGGCCAGTGCCCGTGATAACAGGCGTTTGGCGACATTCAGTTTCTCAAAGTCTGTACCGGCCGCATCTTTTTCAGCCTGGTAAGACTGGAATTCTTTTAGTGCATCTTCTTTTTTCCTGGCCAGTTCATCAGAAAAAGCCACGAAATCCGGATGCCCTGCAAAATTGGCCGCCGCCGCCGCTTGTATCGTGGTGGCCTCTGTCAATTTGCCCGCACTGAGTGCAGTCCTTGCGGTGTTTAACCCGGGCCAGGGTTGGGGTTTGATTTCATCCCTGAGTGTTTCCAGGACCGTACCCCGGAAGATGGCGGCTGCATTTTGCGCCAGGGTCGCTGCGGTATTGAGATCACTGGTACGGTATTGTTCTATACGTTGTGATAACTGGTTAATGGCCTCCTGCCGGAACTGGCTGTAACGGGCAGGGGCACCACTCTCAATTTCACCAAATTTGGTCAAGACCTGTTCGGTGTTGAAAGATATGGCGGTCTTGAATAAATCATTCAGTTCTTTAATGTTGACCTCAACTACATATTCACTGCGGGCCGACCGCAGGACGTTATCCTGGGGATTGTATTTCAGGCCCTCATCGGCCAGCTGCAGGGCATTGGCATAGTCTTTCGCCGCAAAACGGTTTTTTGCCAGTGTATTGTAGCTCTTCGCCAGGAGGACCGGTCCATCGGTGGTAATAAAGACATCATTGGCAGGCAGTAGCGCCTTGAGTTGGTCAAAATAATCCAGCGCCTTGACGACCTGGTTGCCTTCAATCTGGACATTAAAATCACCCTTCATGCCGTCGACCTTGATTTTCAGTTCCTGTGCCTCCCTGGCCTGGGCAATCTGGTTACGGGTAGAGGATAATTCACTTAATCCCGGTGCAAACCGTTCACCGGCATCGATGAGACTGGTGGCGGCATCAAACCGGCCTTCCTGGAGCGTGGTATTTGCTTTGGCCACATAGAGCCCGGCAATCTTGTTGCGGGTCTCGTTCAGTCTGCCGGATATCGATGGGTCTTGCTCGGAAAGACTGTCCAGTTCCTGTACATTGGCCAGCAGTTGTGATTTCCAACTGTCGTCTTCAAGGTCAGACGCGGCGAGCAGTTTTTCTATATGCTCATTATCCTTGGCGACAATTTGCTGTATTACCTGGGTCCGTTCCTCGCCCTGCAAATGGGCCAGTTTGATTTGGGTAAGATCGCGTCCAAGCTGCATGGCACTGAGCAGGTCCCCATATTCTGTTGCCATGGTCTCGGCATCCGCACGATTGCCACTGGAAAGCAAAGTGGCAATCTCCGGATCCAGACTCTGTTTCAATCCGGACGCCAATGATAAGAGAACAGGATCGCCCGGGTTCAATTCTGCCAGCCGGACAATATCAGTCTGGTGTTGTTTGTAATCATTCAGCGCCGTTAATTGTCCCTGTACAGATCCGATCTTCTGTTGCAGGCCGGCAATCTCGATAGCACGCGTGATCCTGGTTTTTGTATCCTGCAATGGACGGTCCTCTGGTGCTATCTCCAGTCCGGAGTTGACCATGGCCAGCGCCTGATCGTAATTGCCCAGACTGATTGCATCATTTGCCAATACACGGTACTGGTTGCTGGGTCGTGGGTCAGTCAATAGCGGGTTCTGTGGATCGATACGTAATTTAATGGTCTCAAGGATAGCCTTGGTGTTGTCCAGCTGTGTTGGGTCACCCAGGGCGGCAGAGAATTCACCATAGAGTTCTGCCAGTTTGAGTTTTCTGTTTCTGGTGACGATTTCGGTTTGTTCAGTCAGGAAACTGGTCTCCGGATAAAAGGTCGCAACCCGGGCCAGTAATTCATCAGCCTTGGGGAAATTGTAATCATCCCTGCCGGTTTCTATATACTTGCTGATCTCGGTCATGAAATAATTCTGAATGGCGTCCCTGGCTTCATCCGTAATGGCAAGTTGATTGGCCTTGTCGAATTGATCAATCGCAGCCAGTCTATCCACAATGATCTGCGGATCACCGGACTGGATGTCGGTGATGATCTGGTTAATCTGCTGCCGCTCATAGTAATTGATCACCGGCGCAATCGCACCGATACCGATAGCAAACACGATAACCGCAGCGACTGTCAGTGGATGTTTGTACCAGATGTACCGGGCTTCCAGTTCTTCGATGAAATCGTCAACATTCTGGGAGCGGTCCTTGCGGCGGAAGGCCACGGCGCGGCGTAATGCCCGGTTCTGTTTTTTCTTGAGGCCTTTGACAGGGGCGGGAACAAGATTGTTTTCCATCGCCTTGTTGGCAGGCAGCTTGTTAAAGGGATGCTTGCCTGTCAGCAATTCATAGGCCACGCAACCCAGCGCATAGGTATCATCGCGGGTATCCGGTTCTTCACCTTCCAGCATTTCCAGACTGGCATAGGCCGGTGTAAGTGCCCCCAGTTTGCCGGGGTCGAAAAGGGTTTTTTCCGCTTCACCCGTGACCGGGTTCTTGACTGCGCGTGCGATTCCAAAGTCCAGTGTTTTGACTGTGCCATCAGTACAGAGGAAGGCATTCCCGGGTTTGAAATCGGAATGTACCAGGCGGCGCTCATGAGCGTATGAGAGTGCGGCACCCAGTTGTTTGATGATAGGGAAGGCTTCATTGAAGGGGAGGCCATTCTGTTTCCTTACTACCTTCTTGATGTAATCATTGAGCGGCTCGCCCTCCATCAATTCCATCGTGATGAATACGTGGGTACCGGGGCCACCGATACGGTCGAAGTCGTAGACTGTCGCAATATTCGGATGTGCCAGTTTCTGCTGGCGGCTGGACTCGCGCTGCAGGGAAATAAAGGCTTCGGGATGGTCCCGGAAATCTTCATTCAATAATTTGATAGCGACATACGGATTTTTGTCTTTTGCCTCTTCCTTGAGCAGATCGATACCTTTATAAACCTTGCCCATGCCTCCGACACCCAGAACTTCCAGCAACTTGAAACGGTGTTTGATTATGGAACCGGGCCCCATTTCACCCCCTTCGTAGTGGGGGGCAACCGAGGGATCTGACCACGCCGTGCCTGTGGGTCCCGTCCCTGCGGTAACAGTCGGTGTGGAAGGATCACGGTCACTGGCTGCACTGATATCAACATCAACAGCACTGAATTCGCTGCCGCTACCGGTCACATCAAATGCAGCGTTACCAGGCTTGCCGGATCCCGTTGTAGCTTGTGTTTTCTCGTGGGCAGTTTGCCGTGCAACCGGATTATCTTCCTGGTCAAACACTGTTGAATCTTTTCCACCGCTTTCGCCACCTTCAGTTTTAGCGGCATGAACACGGCGGTATTGATTGATTTGTCCTCTCAGCCGGGCATAGGCTTGATCGCCTATCTTTTGTGCAGCATAAAATTCATCGAGTTGAGCCAGCATCCGTGTGGCATATTGGGGTGATGTCTCCAGCAGTTTGGTTAACTGTTTAACAAGAATTTCTACATCCAGTTCACCTTTCGCCAGGGCATCAAGTGTAGTTTTAAAATCAGCCACAGAAAACTCCTCACAATTAAGTGCTAGTTTATATCAACAACTATAACAGTGACATTGTCACCAGCACCCCGGTCAAGGGTAAGATCGACCAGGGTTTGGCAGGTTTCAGTATGTGATCCCTCTTTCAGAATATCCTCAATTTCAAAATCTGTAACATGTTTCGTCAGTCCATCACTGCAGAGCAAATAACGATCCTTGCTTTGCATTTCCTGTATATCCATATCCAGGAATAATTCATCCGTTGCACCTACAGCCCGGGTAATCATATTCCCATGAGGATGAACCGCGGCCTCTTCACGCGAGATCAGTCCGCGTTCAACATACATCTCGACCTGGGAATGATCTGTTGTAATCTGCCGGAATTGATTGTTTCTCAGACGGTATAAACGGCTGTCTCCTGCCCATATGTATACACAATATTTGTCATAGGCCAGAAGGACCACTACGGTACTGCCGATAGTGGTCTTGCGCGCAGATTGATTGGCTTTTTCGATCAGTTTTTTGTTGACTTCAATCAGGCGATCTTCAATATCATTAACAATCCGGTTGAGTTCGAGACCTTCATGCACCTTTTTCAGGGTCGATACTATCATCTGGCTGGCTACATCGCCGGCCGCATGACCACCCATTCCATCCGCGACAACCCACAAACCGATTTCAGGCCGCTCCAGCATGGAGTCTTCATTATGCTTGCGGACTTTTCCGGTATCACTGATGGCACTGGATGACCATGACAGGGCTGTGGATGATTTTTTATTGAGGGGGTTCATCAGGAATAACTCATGCCTGACAGGATTGAATAATACAAGGAGACTGCATTCTGGTTGTCACTCCCGGTTTGCACAACATTAGAGTTGCTGGAACTCATGACTATGAGGTTTCTTGTACAAACCGGACGATTTCAGTGGGGTTTTCATTAAATCCCTTGCCCAGACTGATCTGGCCATTTCCGATAATGTGCATTTCTTCCCTGCGCAGATAGGCATCGTCTCCATTCTCTATCCGGACATGCGTACCGTTAGTGCTTTGATCAATGATAAAGAACTTGTCGCGGCGTAATTCAATCCGGACATGCTGCCTGGAGGCCATCTTTTCGTTGACTGGCAGATCACAATCCTTGCTTCGGCCCATGACCACACTCGGCCTTTGCTTATTGACTATGATATCGAGGTTATCATATTTAAGACGCAGTCTGACTTCCGGTGTTTTTTTCACATCCAGCATGCCGGTTGCCATGCGAGTGACATCTTCTTCCTGCCAGATGATTTCATAAATATCAATCTCTTCATGCTTGCCTTTGATCGGGGCATGATCGATGAAGCGGGTGCTGGCCCGGAGCAGGGGTGATAATATTTCTACGGTGCTGAAGGTAGTGATAATCTGGTTGGCCTTGGCCTGGGCTGCCATGCGTGCTGCCAGATTTACTGCATCACCAAAGACGTCACCACCCTCCAGTATGGCCGGGCCATAATGCATACCAACACGGATCGCGATGACGGTGCCTTCCTTGATATTGCTGTTTACTTCATCGAGTGATTCATGCATTTCGCAACAGGCTTTGGCCGCCTCTTCTGCCGTCGGGAAGGTACACATCACTTCATCCCCGATGGTCTTTATCACTGTCCCGTTATGCGCCTTTACGACATTAGCGATAGTCTCGAGAGTTTCGGCAACTTTTGAACGCGCAACCTGGTCACCCAGTGTTTCATAAAGTTTGGTACTGCCGCTGATATCGGCAAATACTATCGCCAGGTTTGTAGTTTTTGGGGCCATCTCTTTGCTAGTGCATGTTGAAAGAAAAGTAATTAAATATTAAGTGTCACATAGAGATAATACACTCAAATGAAAAGTAGCTGACTGATTTGTCAATTCAACTAAAAATATTACACCCCCTGTTTTCGACGCGCTCCCCGGCACGAAAACAGCCAGTAACTGGTGGTCTGTGATAAACTGGTTATGCCCGGAATCAAGCACAGTCCTCCTGTAGCGTATCCGGTCATCATCATACCTTATTATTATAACAGGGAAAAACACTTATCCATGCAGATTGGTTGTCAATGAAAACCCGGCAATGTTAGGATTATCCCACATGTGTGAGTGTCCTTATTTGTGCTTTGCTCAAGCACACTATAATTCATTACAATGAATACATTGATTCATTAATCCTGGACCTGTAAACGTGCCTCAAACTATCAACCGGATTTTACTGGCCACTGCGGCCCTGGTTATCCTGCTTGCGCTGCTGTATTCGCAAAATGCCCCTGGTTTTTCCATCCGGGAGTTTTTGGGACTGCAGGAAGCAGGCGAGAAAAAAACTGAACCGGTTGCACAACCCGCACAGGTGGCTCCGGAAAAGGTCAAAACCGCTGACAAAAAGGTTCAGGAAGATTTTCCGTACAAACTCGATTTTAGTGAAATACAAAAAATCATTTCGGTGGTTGATGAAAACCAGCGTAAAATCCTGCTGACTGACGAGGAAGCATTCAGCAATTTTGTGAAAAATGAAGCCACTAATAAATCATTACTCTCCGCCGCCCATGCCAACAAGGTGGATCAGGACGAGAGGTACCGGTTCATTGCCCGGCGAGGGTCTGAAAATATCTTCCGCGAGATATACCTCAAACAACTCATTGCCTCCAGGACCCCGGAAGACTATCCTTCTGAAGAGCAGATACAGTCCTACTATGACCAAAACAAGGACAAATTTGTACTGGAGGAACGGGTGCAGGTTTGGCAGATTTTTCTGCCATTCAAGGATGCCAGTAATGTGAAGGAAACAGAAATTGTGAAAAAACAGGCAGAATCGATCATTAACGATCTGAATAAAAATACCATCAACTTTTCCGCTGCCGCAGAAAAATATTCCAGACGGCCGCCTGCCGGAAAATACAATGGTGGCTATATGGGTCTGGTCAAAATCAGTGAACTCAAACCTGAAATCAAGGAACCGCTGCTGAAACTGGCCCCGGATAAAACAAGCGCACCCATCCGTACCGGGGAAGGGATCCACATTCTCAAACGGGGCAATATCATACCCAGGCAGGAGCTTGGTTATGAAGAGGTCAAAAGCCAGATCGGCAAACTGCTGACAACCCAGTTTGAAAACCAGCTGAAACAGGCCATTTTCAAGCAGGCAGGAGAGATCTATCCTGTTGATATCAATGATAAAATTATTGAAGAATGGCGCCTGAAATTACGTACCAATTTTAACCCGGGGCCATGATCAAAAATACAGTGACAAAATGGACCGGCCATACGCATGGGTTGTGGTACCCAGAGACAAACCATAACCGTGTATTTTAATTTGTTAATTATCAATAAATTAAGAAAGAAAATTATTATTTTACTTTGATAAAAATTCTTTACTCGCTGGTATTCAGCTTGATATAGTACGAAACTTGCAAAAGGTATGTGCTAGGCACTGGGTGCAGTGCAAATCAGATTCAGGGTTGGTTATATAACTATCTGAATAATATAAATTAAATGAATGTGGAATAATTACTGGTGACCAGGCATTGGGGGATGGGGGATAGTATCCTTGCTCGTATCATTTCCGGGGTGATGGGCTTGCTCGTCGCCGGAACTGCCCTCGCCGGTCCGATCGAGTTACCTGATTCAGCCCGGCCCGGTGCGGTCCGTCCGGAACAGGAAGACAAACTGGCTCTGCCCAAACCACCCCCCTCTGCTGTGATGGAAGTTCCTGCCGTTATCGACCGGCCTTTCGATGTGGATGAATGTCCCTGTACCGTAGTCACCCAATTCAGGTTTCTGAATGCTGAGGATATGCCGGACTATGGTGTCAATCTGGCAGAAGTACAGGCGATACTGGATGAAAGTATCCAGCAACAGGCGGCTGAAGGCTTCAGCATCGGCCAACTGCAGGAAGTAGCGAATGTCGTCAGGAAATATTACCGTGAAAAAGGCCTGATCCTGACCCAGGTCGTCATACCCGTGCAGACTGTCGAAAGCGGCGTGGTTGATCTGGAGCTCTATGTCGGCAGGCTGGGGCGCGTACTCTCAGAAAGTAATAAGATCTATTCAGCCGAAGTGCTGGAGATGGCGTTTGGCAATCTCATCGGTCAACCGATCCACAAGGGTGATGTTGAGGCGGCGCTCTTGAGGCTGACGGATTTCCCGGGACTCACAGTGTTTGGAGTATTTCAACCCGGTCAGTTAGTTGGTACTGCGGATCTGGTACTCAAGGTGCAGAAAGAGGCCCGTTTTGATGTGGCCATGCGGGTAGATAATCATGGTACCCGTGAAACCGGCCAGAACCGGTTTCGCACCGTGATTGACTGGAATAATCCGACCGGCGGGGCCGACAAGCTGTCATTATCTATCCAGCAATCCTATAATCCCAAGAACAATACAGTTAAAGATTTTAATTACAAGCGTTTTCTGGCAGATGGCTCCTATGCCATAAATGCGTTTTACAATACCAACCAGTTTGATGTCGGCGGGGAATTCAAGGCCAGTAATATCCAGTCTGAATCTGACAATGCCGGCCTTTTGCTGGAAAAATCATTTATCCGTAGCCGTATCAGAAATTTCTCCGGAAATCTGGGGTTCACCAAAAAGAAAGCTGTCATAACGACAGACAGAGTTCCGACCAGTGAAGACAGGTTATCAGTCTTCAACCTGGGCCTGGATTACGATTCTGTCGATACGATTAATCCCTTCCGGACCCTGGGCATTACAGAAGGGCAAGGCGGTGGCGGTATTAATTTTGCGAGTCTTGATCTCTATCAAGGTGTTAATAACTTCTTTAACTCCATGGGATCAAATGCAGATGCGCTGGATAAACCATTTGGGCAAAGACCCAGCCGTAAGGGTGGAGATGGTAGTGTGAATGCTGCGGGTCAATTTACCAAATTGTTTGCTACTTATACCCGCTTGCAAACGGTGCGGAGAAATGTAAGTTTATTATTCAGGTCTGAATTCCAGTGGTCCGATGATTTACTGGTGCCACTGGAGCAATATACAGTTGGCGGTCCTGACAATGTCCGGGCATTTCCTGTGGCCCAGACTTTATGGGACAGCGCCTTTTTCTATTCATTTGAATTGTTGTTTAACGCGCCGTTCATTGCGGATCGGCCCGCCTTCGAAAATCGTACCTGGGGTGAGTTGTTGCAACTGGGTATTTTCTATGATTATGCGATCGGTAGACTTAATGATCCAACTGTATCAGATCAGGCGGGTTATGATGGGCTCAAAGGCGCAGGCCTGGGCTTGCGATTTAATTTGCCAGGAACCATTGAATCCAGGGTGTTCTGGGCCTGGGAAATGGGTGGCGATACGACGGGGAATGACAAGCGGCCGCAAATCTGGGGTGATTTTACCTACAGTTTCTGACCGAAGGTAGCATATACCTGACTTGTGGTTGTTGTGTCGTGATGGGTAAGGTGAGTGAATCGGCTATAATTATTTAATGTAATATATATTGTGATGCTGCTCACAGTTTAGATATCTCTGGTGTGGTATACAGGCACGAGTTCCCAGGCCGGTTTTCCGGTTTTTGAATAGGTTACAATCAATAGATTCAGACATAGGATGGGGAATAACTAACTTGACCAAATTCCGCAAACTTTCAGGCGTTAAGGAGAAATCCAAAATCTCCCTGCACCGGCAGAGCATCTCGTTAACACCTGTCACGGCCTACATCCGTGCGGCCTGTTTGCCAACCAGTCTGGCGCTGTTCACCTTACCGGGCATTGCCCTGGCCGGTCCGGAAGGCGGAGAAGTGACAGGCGGGCAGGGTACAATTTCCAATCCGGATGCCAGCACCACTTTAATCAATCAGCAATCCAGGAACCTGTCCATCAACTGGGACACGTTTAATATTTTGCAACATGAGCTTGTACAGTTCGATCAGCCTTCCAGTACATCCACAGCACTCAATCGTATCTTTGATCAGAACCCGAGCCAGATCTTCGGCTCCATTATTGCAAACGGTAATGTCATTCTGCTTAATCCGTCAGGTATTTTTTTCAGCCCGACTGCCAGCGTTAATGTTAATTCACTTGTAGCCTCCAGCCTGAATATGCCGGATGAAGATTTCTTCTCCGGCAATCACAAATTCACAGCACCCGCGGGTCAGGAAGGCGGGCTGGTCGTTAACCAGGGTGTGATAGAGGCAGCCACCGGCGGTTCAGTCAGCCTGATTGGTGGTGCAGTCAGGAATGAAGGTGTCATTCTCGCCCATGCCGGCCAGGTGAATCTCGTTGCCGGCAACCAGGTGACGATGGATTTCGATGGGGATGGCCTCATGCAGTTTACCGTTGATAAAGCGGTCCTGCAGAACGCGCAGGCACTGGATTCCGCCGTCAAGAATTCCGGCACGATAGAGGCCGAAGGCGGTACGGTATTAATGGCGGGCAGTGCGGCCGCCGAAGTCTTTTCGAACGTCGTCAATAATGAAGGGGTGATCAAGGCGGGACGTATAGATAATGAAGGCGGTGTGGTCCGCCTGGTGGGTACAGGTGCAGGTTCATCCGTATTGAATACCGGCACGATCAATGTCGATGCGGGCGATAACACCAGCAACGGCGGCACGATAGCAATCACCGGCACGAATATCACCAACACCGGTACGCTCAGTGCAAATTCCACCGGCGGTAATGGCGGCACAATCAAACTCGAAGCCACGGACACAACAATCATCAGCGCTAATGCGCATCTCAGCGCGATCGCACCGGCCATTGAAGATGGCCCATCCGGTGGCACGGGTGGCACAGTCCACGTCCTTGGCGACAAGGTTGGTTTATTGGATATGGCCTCCATCGATGTCTCCGGCGCACTCGGCGGCGGTGAAGTTTTAGTCGGTGGTGATTTCCAGGGCAAGAATCCTGATATTCAAAATGCATCACGCACCTATGTGGCCGAAGGCGCCAGCATCACGGCGGATGCTGTTAATAATGGAGACGGTGGCAAGGTCATCGTCTGGTCAGACGAGGTTACAGGTTTTTACGGCGCAGTCAGTGCCCAGGGTGGACAGAATTCCGGTGACGGTGGCTTTGTCGAGATTTCAGGCAAACAGAATCTGGCCTTTGATGGCACCGTCAATTTATCTGCCACGAATGGAGCAGACGGTACAGTCCTGTTTGATCCGGATGATATTTTGATCAGTGCTGACGACACTGATGGCGCCAGTGGCGGTACCATTTTATTTGCGGATACACCGGCCGCCGAACCGTGGAATATCTCTGATGCGGCGCTGGAAGCTATCACAGGCAATATTATACTCCAAGCACATAATAATATTACTGTTAGCGCAGAGCTCAATTTGACCAACCAGACTGGTGGTGAATTTTTAGTCATGCAGGCGGGTGGGGATATCGCAGTTAACGAGAGCATTATTACCAATGGTGCAAATATTCATCTTGAAGCCAACTCCCCCCACGCGACCGATGCCGATGCCACCGCAGGCAATCTGACACTCGCCGCCACCAAATCAATCACCTCGGGCGGCGGTGATATTACACTCATCGCGGAAGATACTGCTTTGGGTGGCACGGTAGATGCCGGGACCGGGAATATCACCGTCAGTTATGTGGTTAGCGGTACTGGAGAAGATCTGTTAAGTCTCGGCAGTGCGGCCGAGCTCACCCAGGCCGAACTCGATCGGTTCGAGACCAGCGGCAACGTCATCATCGGCCAGGCATCAACTGCTGGTGCAGATGGTGATCCCACGACCTTGGGGGACAATACCAATATCACGGTCAATGCAATTGAGGTTGCAGCTGATTTGGTTATTGATATCGATAATCTTGCCGACACAATAGATGCGGCATCGATTTCACTGATCGCCAACGGCAACGGCGCGACCGTCAATGGTGTTCTTATCGGTGATGATACGAACACAGCAGCTCATACCCTGACGGTAAACCAGGATTTGTATATCAACGCGGATGCAAATGCCAATGGTGTTGGACAAATCAACTCATTTGATGCCACTTCATTCCTGATTATGGGCAGCGGTACTGATCTGGAGCTGGTGGCCGGTGACGGGATTGGCACCACGGCGGCGCCATTACGCACCCAGGGAGTGACGGACGTTGCCGCGACTACAGTGACAGGCGACCTCGCGATCACCAATACAGGTTCTGTGGTCAACACCGCCTCGCTCAATGTGGATGGTGCGGGTGGGGCGACGAGCGGGTTAACCCTCACAGGTAATGGCGGAACGATCCAGTTAACCAATAATAATGACATTACCATCGATGCAAGTATCGATGCAGGGAGTGATGATGATGTCATTGTTACCACAACAACGGGCAGTATCAATGAATCTGGCGCGGGCGATGCGGCGGTCGATATCATAGCTAATGCAGTGACGTTGACAGCGACTGATGAGATTGGCAGCGCCGCGGAACTGGATATTGAGACGACGATCGCGAGTCTGGATGCAAGTTCGACCACGGCGGGAGACATCGTCATTACGGAAACGAATGCGATAACCCTGACAGACGTAGACACGGTGAGCGGCAGTATCACGGTGAGTGCGGGCGGCTTGTTGACGGCGACGGACGTAAACGCGAGCGGTGCAGGTACGGATGTGACGTTGAGCACGACGACGGGTGGGATGGTACTGACCTCGGTGCTGGCGGATGACGACATCAGTGCCACGGCGGATGCGGGAGATATTACGCTCGGTGTGATCGGTGATGGTGGGACGGACGACATAATCATCACGGCGACGGCGGGCAGTATCAATGAGATTGGCGCGGGCGATGCAGGGGTGGATATTGTCGGCGATGTGCTGACGCTGACGGCACAGGACGAGATTGGCGGTGCGGCCGAACTTGATATTGAAACAACAATAACGAGCCTGGATGCAAGTTCGACCACGGCGGGCGACATCGTCATTACGGAAACGAATGCGATTACCTTGACGGATGTTGACACGGCGAACGGTGCGATCACGATTACGGCAAGTGGATTGCTGACGGCGACGGACGTGGTATCGAGCACGGACGCGGATGCTAATGACATCAGCCTGACAGGTGTAGGGATAGCGTTGGGTGTCGTGAACGCGGGTGCGACGGCGGGTGATGTGACCTTGAATGCGGGCACGGGCGCGATCACGGACGGTAATGCGGGTGTACTGAATATTACGGCGCAGGTATTGACGGCGGATGCGACGACTGGCGTGGGTGATGGGGATGCGATTGAAACGTCAGTAGTCAGTCTTGATGTTGATAACGCAACCAGTGGTGATATCAATATCAGTGAAGCTAATGCGGTCACTATCACCAAGGCAGCCAATGCCGGCGCCAACGCAAATGATGATGTCAGTATCGTTACGACCGGTGTTGGCAATATGACCGTGGCAAATGTAAGCGCAGTTGGTAATGGAACTGCTGCAACGATAACTCTGACCACAAACAACGGCGATATCCTGGATGATGGCAGTGATGCCACATTCATCAGTGCGGGTGCTGCAAATGTCGCTATGATTATAACTGCGGGTGGAACAAATGATATTGGTGCTGCCGCTGGTGGTGGTACTATCCCTGCGAATTATCTCGATATCAGTACGACGAATTCTCCAACATTTGATTTCAACCTGACCGCCGGACAAAACCTGTTTGTGAATTTCCTCAATGGCGCAGTCACATCCAGTCAATTTAATGGTGACAAAGCTCAGCTCGAAGCGGCCGGCTCAATTAATATTGGCGTCACCGGTAATACTTTCACTTTTAATGATAATACCTTCGGTGATATTTCATCTACTAACGCATTTAATTTTGATCTTATCGCAACTGGAATAGTACTCGATTTTGATGATGCGACAGATATAGAACTCGATACAACGGGAACCGCATCTCTGCATGCCACTACTGCAGGTATCAGTGAAGGCACAACGGGTGATAATGATACCGGCCTCACGTCAGGTCTGGATATCGCGGCGACCAGTATCGAATTAACTGCTGTTACGGGTATTGCCAATGGTACGGCCGGTACGGATGAATTGGAGATTAATGCAACTCACGCTACCAATGGTTTGGCGGCAACGACAGCTGATGGCGACATCAATATTGTTGATGTTACTGGCGGGCTGAACATTGGTACGGTTGGCGGGACCACGGGCCTCAGTATAACAACTGGTGGCGCGGGCGAAGACATCCGTGTGCGCGCAAACAGTCCACTGGTTGTCAATGAAGATGTTATCAATAACGGCGGCGGGGATATCCTGCTAGCGGCCGAGGGCAATACAGATGCTGATGACCTCACTGTTAATAACGTGCAGATCCAGGCGACTGGCGGTGACGGCAATATTACGCTCTATGCCGGTGACGATGTCATCCAGACTGCGGGCACAATTACCGCAGCCGGTAACGGCAATATTACCCTGATTGCGGGTGTGGATTTCAACGATGGTACCCAGGCCGCGGGTTTTGCCAACAGCGGTACCATTACCCAGTCCGGTGGCAGTATCACAGCAACGAACGGGACGGTATTTCTCCGCGCTACGGAAAATGTTTCCATCACTGATGTCAATTCAACCGGCAACGTCACTATCACAGCTGATGATGCCTTTACGGATTTCACTTTAGCACTGAGCAACAATAGCGGTGCTGTATCCGAAAATGGCGCGGGTCCGAGTGTTGATATAACCGCCAATATCCTCACGATTGATGCAGCCACCGGTGTGGGCAGTGGCAATGCACTGGAGACGACGGTCGCGAGCATTGATATTGATAACAGCACCTCTGGAAATATAGAGATTGCGGAAACGAATGGATTGACAGTAACGAAGGCGGATCAGGCCACAGACAATGATGCAAATGACATCATCATTTCGACCGCGGCAGGGAATATTGCGGTAGATACAATTGAAGCCGGCGCGGGCGCGGCGGGTGATGTGACGCTGACGGCGAGTACGGGCGCGGTGACGGACAACAATGCGGGTGTCCTGAACATCACGGCACAAGTTTTGACAATTGATGCAGCCACCGGTGTGGGTAGTGGTAATGCACTGGAGACGACAGTCGCGAGCATTGATATTGATAACAGCACGTCAGGCAATATTGAGATCGTGGAGAGTAATGGCCTGACGGTGACGAATGCAACACAGGCGACAGACGCTGATGCGAATGATATATCCATTACCTCGAGCACGGGCGACATTCAGGTGATGACGATTACGACCGGTGGTACGGCGGGTGATGTGACGTTAAATGCGGTGACGGGCGCGATCACGGACGGCAATGCGGGCGCAGTGAACGTGACGGCGGATTTACTGACCGCGGATGCGGCGACAGGCATTGATCTTGATACAACGGTGGTGAGCCTGGATGCGACGACATTGCTGGCGGGCAATATCCTGATTGATGAGACGAATGCGATCACCCTGACGGACGTGGACACGGCGAACGGTCTGATCACGATCACGGCGAACGGGTTAATAACGGCGACGGACGTGGTGTCCTCGACGGATGCGGATGCGAATGACATCAGCCTGACGGGTGTCGGGATAGCGTTGGGTGTCGTGAACGCGGGTGCGACGGCGGGTGATGTGACCTTGAATGCGGGCACGGGCGCGGTGACGGACAACAATGCGGGTGTCCTGAACATCACGGCGCACGTATTGACGGCGGATGCGACGACGGGGGTGGGCAGTGCGGACGCGATTGAGACGACGGTAACGACGCTGGATGTTGATAATGCGACCAGCGGGAACATCCAGATCGTGGAGAGTAATGGCCTGACGGTGACGAATGCAACACAGGCGACAGACGCTGATGCGAATGATATATCCATTACCTCGAGCACGGGCGACATTCAGGTGATGACGATTACGACCGGTGGTACGGCGGGTGATGTGACGTTAAATGCGGTGACGGGCGCGATCACGGACGGCAATGCGGGCGCAGTGAACGTGACGGCGGATTTACTGACCGCGGATGCGGCGACAGGCATTGATCTTGATACAACGGTGGTGAGCCTGGATGCGACGACATTGCTGGCGGGCAATATCCTGATTGATGAGACGAATGCGATCACCCTGACGGACGTGGACACGGCGAACGGCAACCTGACGGTGAATGCGGACAATATAGACATTACCGGCACGGTGGATGTGACCGGTACAGCGGATCTGGACGCCGCAACAGGTGATATTACCGACACCGGCGGCAACCTCCTGGTGAGCAGCACAACTACGTTGGAAGCAGCGGATGACATCCTCCTGGATGCGGACGCGAACGATTTTGGCGGCGCGGTAACGGTCACGTCGGCGGACGATGTAACGCTGCATGACGCCAACTCCCTGACTATTGCGGGTATCTCCGCAACCGGTGCTGTGGTGCTCAATATTGATCGCGGCGCAAATGATGCAGCGACCCTCGCCTTCACGGGTGCTGTGACCGGCACCTCGGTGACCGCCGACGGCCAGGGCACGAATGACACGCTGGTTGCAGATGACGTGGTCAATACCTGGAACATTACGGATCTGAATGAAGGCACGCTGGCCAGCGCCGGCAGTACACTTATCAGTTTCACAGACTTCGCCAACCTCACCGGCGGCACGACATCGGACACATTCGTCTTCGGTGTAGCGGGCAGCGTGGACGGAAAAGTGGACGGCGGCGACGCCATGAGCACGAACACACTGAACTACAGCGCTGCCGTTGGGCCGATTTTTGTCAACCTGACGGACACGGGGGGGCTGGTTGGATTCAAGGGAACAGCGTCCAATGTCGGATCATTCGACAACATCAGTGATGTCATCGGCAGTGCCGCCAGTGATGAGTTGACGGGGCGGAATGCGACGGCGACGTGGAACATTACGGCAATGGATAAGGGCTCATATACCAGCACCAACACCCTGACGTTTGTCTCGATAGAAAACCTGCAGGGCGGCAGTGGCAATGACATTTTCAACCTGGGTGCCGACGTGACCGGCTATGTGAAGGGCGGGGACGGCACGACCGACACCTTTAATTTCAACACCACGGTGACCATCGGCGGGAATGTCTTCGGTGAGACCGGCGCTGATGTCTTCAATTTCAATTCGACGCTGGTCAATGCCGCGGTAAACGGCGGCTCCGGTAGCGACACCTTTAATTTCAATACCACGGTGGAAATCACGGGCGATGTATTCGGCGGTTCCGGTGACGATGATTTCTTCGTCACTAACAATGTCGGCAACATGACGACATCGACGTCCCTATTCGGGGACGGCGGCAGTGATGATTTCAATCTTACCAGTGCGGTGGTCTTTGGCAATCTGAACGGCGGCACCGGTGATGATAACTTTATTTTCTCCGGGCCTGCGCAGGTGACGGGTGATGTCAATGGCAATGAAGATTTCGATACCATCGATTTTACCGCGACCTCCCTGACGGGGAATGTGGTCAATATCACCGCCACCGGGACGAGTGGTGTGTCCGGGACCATCCAGAATACTGTGTCTGTAAGTCAGACCCTGATCGGCGGGTTATTCCAGAATATTAACAGTCTGAACGGCGCCGGCGGCCCGATTCAGGGACCGAATTTGAATACCTTCTGGTTTATCACTGACACCGATCAGGGTTCGTTCGGCGACTCGTTTGCGAATATTACCAACACGGCCTTCAATAATCTTCAGGTCCTGGCGGGCAGCGCTGACGACGTGTTTGTCTTTGACGATGATGGCGTGATCGGCGGCGGGATCTTCGGCGGCGGTGGGTTTAATACCCTGGTCGGCAGCACCGGTGCTGATACATTTACTATTACCGGCTTGACGTCAGTTGCTTTCAAGGCGGCCGGCGGCACCACCTCATTGCAGAATATCAACGATATCGACAGTAATTTCTCCGACGGTTCCACCACGATCGGCGATACCGGCAGTGATACGTTCTTTGTTAATACAACCTGGGGCGGTTCACTCGGAGGCGGTGGCGGCGGCGACATATTCAATCTCAGTGCCAATGTCGGTGGCACGGTACGAGGCGACTCGGGCGGTGATACCTTCAATTTCAGCAATACAACCACGACAGTCAGTATCGATAACAATGTGCTGGGCGGATCGGGCAACGATACATTTAACGTCAACGGCAGTGTCTTGGCCAACCTCAACGGCAATGACGGTACGGACACGTTTTTCCTGAATGCAGACGTGGATGGTCAGGTTTCCGGCGATACGGGCGACGATGTCTTTAATTTCAGCAACACTACAACGACAGCCAACATCACCGGCGGCGTGCTCGGCGGTTCCGGCGACGACGACTTCAATATCAATGCCGGTATTTCCGCAGACCTTTTCGGAGAGACCGGCAACGACACGTTCACGCTGAGTAACACTGGCAATGTCAACGGCACCATCGCCGGCGGCGATGACAGCGACACGCTGTTCGGGAACGACAGCATGAATGCCTGGAGCATCACGGCGCCGGATGAGGGTAACCTGGTGGACGGCAACGGTACAAACAATTTCGACAGTATCGAGTTCCTGGTCGGCGGTTCAATCACCGATACCTTCACCTTGAGCGGGTCGGGCAACATCAGCGGCCTGATTGACGGTGGTGGTGGCAGCAGTGATGTGCTGGTGGGCAACAACAGCATCAATGCCTGGAGCATCACGGCGCCGGACGCCGGGACGTTGATGGAC
>Ga0209541_10000626_pt1 | contig 69800 bp, 86 predicted proteins | sample RifCSPlowO2_01_FD_184027 | JGI IMG/M metagenome (GOLD analysis project Ga0209541, IMG submission 184027) | Groundwater microbial communities from Rifle, Colorado - Rifle CSP2_plank lowO2_0.1 (SPAdes) (version 2) | ecosystem: Environmental > Aquatic > Deep subsurface > Groundwater | place...
AAAGAATTATTCTCTGGGCTACTTATTTCAATAGGCGACCATGTAAGCTATAACCTAATACAAGATGATTTTGATCCTGACATAATCGTTGTGGATAGCAAGGTGAACAGGAAGCCGTTCAAGGAAAAGATATTGTTTAGAGGGAAGAATTACAAAGCGATAAACAGGCCCGGTACAATTAGCAGAAGCCTGTGGCAAACAGTGAGGAAGGCGATAAAATCTGGAGGCAAGATAAAAATCTCGGTTGTCGGCGAAGAGGATTTGGCTGTATTGCCAGCTGTCATAATGGCGCCTTTAGGCTCGCTTGTTTTGTACGGCCAGCCAGAGCTTGTTTTTGAGGGCGAAAAAATAAAGGAAGGGGTTGTCGTTGTGTACGTTGATTTGGAGAAGAAGAAGGACGCGATGAACTTGCTGAAAAAGATGCAGAGGTAGCTACTTTTATAACCCATATCTAATAATTAAATGTCGGTTTCCTATGCTACAAGCGTTTTCGTTGATGGTTGTATTGACGGTGATTTTGTTAGCTGTTGGTTGGTTTTTTGGGAACATTCTTGGAATGGGCATTGCCTTTGCCATCGCGCTGCTAATAAATTTTGGTACATACTGGTATTCTGATAAAATAGTTTTGAGAATGTACAAGGCCAAACCTTATGAAAACAAGGATATTGAGAAGATGATAGATGCCCTTGTCCAGGAGGCCAAGTTGCCGGCAAAGCCAAAGCTCTACATAATGGAGACGCAGGTCCCAAATGCGTTCGCGACAGGGAAAGACGCTAGTCATGCAGTTATTGCAGTGACAAGAGGGCTGCTAGATTTGAATAAAGCCGAATTGAAAGGAGTATTGGCCCACGAAATCAGCCACATAAAAAACAAAGATATGTTGATAGGTACAATAGCAGCAGCAATTGCAGGGGCCATATCCTTCATCGCGCAGATAGGCTACTATAGTGTGTTTTTCAGCAATGACAGGGATGGCCAAGGGAATGTTTTGGGCTTGATACTTATTGTGATTTTTGCGCCGATAGCCGCGCTGCTTGTCAGGATGGCCATATCAAGGAACAGGGAATACAAAGCTGATTTTACTGGCGCGTTGTTGACAAAAGAACCGGAAGCCCTCGCTTCTGGACTTAGGAAAATTGCAGACATTGCAAAAGCAAACCCAATGCAGGGCTCTGCAGCCACATCGCATTTATGGGTGGTTAACCCACTGCACAAGGATTGGTTTGTTGACATGTTCTCAACACATCCAGCAGTTGAAAAAAGGATCAAAAAGTTAGAGGAACTTGCTGGGGAGATAAGGTATACAGAGTAGTTGGCAAGCTAAAACAATTGACTCCGATCTTATATTATTCGGCTAATCAGAGTCGGTATATTTATTATAATTCACTACAATACTTATCATGTTAGAGTCCATCATTGGGTTTAAGGAATTGACAAAAAGGCCTTACCTGATGTTTATCTGGACTTTTGTTGTCGCGAGTATAGCCATTATCCTGAGCACGCGGGTTTCTGTCAATGTCGGCGGCATAAATCTACATGGTTTATTTGCTGTGATGTTTGTTATCCTACCCTCAGCCTACTTTTTGACAAGGTTCATAATAAGGGAAGAAAGGCTGGATGAGAAGGAAATAGCCAAACATTATAAAAGGAGCATATGGAAAAGGTATGAGAAGGAAACCCTGGTTTTGTTGGCCTACTTTTTTGGGTTGGTTTTAAGTTTTGCTTTGTGGTCTTTTGTTGTTCAGCCAGGATTTTTCCAGATCCAAAACCTAGAGATAGCAAGGATTATTGGCGGTACCGGGAACGCGGCATACGACGGCTTTAACTTTGCAAACATCTTCTTAAACAACGCTTATGTGTTCGCATTTTCCTTCCTGTTCTCCTTCCTGTTTGGCGCAGGTGCAGTGTTCATAATTGTCTGGAATGCAAGCATATTGGGAGTAAGGATAGCGCAGCTGTCCCCTGCGGTGTGGGATATACCTGGCCAAAGTTTGCAGTTCTTACCTCATGGTGTGTTTGAGATTGGTGGTTATATACTGGCTGCGATTGCTGGAGGTATAATCTCCGCTGCGATAATAAGGAAACACCATAAGAGGGGCGTCTTCAAGACAATATTGTTGGATTCTGCTGTGATCTTCATCATCGGCCTGATACTTATTGTAGTCGGTGCCGGCATTGAGGTATTATAAGGTAAAACGATACATATTATAGATTAGGTGCTAAGGGGAACCGAGCTATGTCCTATATAGAGAAATTGGTTATAGAAGGCTTCAAATCCTTTAAACGGAAGGTTTCAATACCTTTGCTGCCTGGGTATACTGTTTTCACAGGGCCAAATGGTTCAGGAAAATCTAACGTCAGCGAGGCCATAACTTTTGTTCTGGGAATACCTTCAAGGGCGATAAGGGCAAAAAAAGCAGAGGAGCTAATTTTCCATGGTAGCCAAAGCAAGGGCGCTTCTGACGAGGCTAGAATTTACTTGCACCTAAACAATTCTGACAAGTCCATACCTTTGGACTCTGAGGTTGTGATTTCAAGGAGGCTGAACAAGTCTGGGGTCAGTACATACAAGGTGAATGGGAAAACAGTGACAAGGCAGGAGATAGTTGACATCCTTTCCCAGGGCAGGATATCGCCATACGGCCACAACATAATCCACCAGGGTGATGTCACACACATAGTTGAGATGGACCCTGTTGAGAGGAGGAAAATAATTGATGAGATTTCTGGCATCCTTGAGTATGAGGAGAAAAAAGTGAAGGCGCAAAGGGAGCTGGGTGTGGTCGCAGAAAAGCTCAGGGAAGCTGAGATAATTTTGAATGAGCGCCTCCAAATTTTAGAGAGGATAAGGAAGGACAGGGACCTCGCTGTGAAATATAATGAGTTGCAGACAGAGCTTGAGCTTGTGCGCGCGGCTTTGATATGGAGGGAATATGCGACAGCTGAAACAGACATCATGGGTATTGATGAGAAAATAAAGGTTTTGGAAAAAGAGACAAGCGAATTGGATAAAGAAATAAAGGTTTTGGATGAGGAGCTAGAGAAAGAGGAAAAAATTTTGGATAATATCACAACAGAATTCTTGAAAGCCACTGATAATATAGAGCTGACAAAGAAGCTGGCGAGGCTGCGCTCTGACATTGAGATAAAAAGTGATAAGCTGAGTTCCAATACAAGGGAGATCGGGAGGATTAGGGAGATGATGAGCAGGGAACGGGGCGGCAAATCATTTATCTCACACTTAAAGGATTTCTCTGGTGTAAAGGGTGTGTTGGTTGATTTAATTTCTTACAAATCAGAATACAGCACAGCTATACAGGTTGCCGGTGGTTCGCACCTTAATGATATAGTAGTGGCAAGCTCTGATGTCGCTGTGAAGTGTGTTAAGCACCTTAAAGACAACAGGATTGGCAGAGCAAGATTTTTGCCTTTGGATAAAATAAAACCTTCTGTGACCACATCCCTTCCCCGCGGTGCGATAGATTGGATGGCCAACCTGATCAAAGCGAAAACAGAATATTCGCAGGTTGTAAATTATGTTTTTGCAACAACTGCCTGCGTTAAGGATGCTGACACAGCCAATACGATTTTAAAAGCAGGTAACAGGGTGAGGATGGTAACCTTGGATGGCGATTTGTTTGAGGGTAGCGGTGCGATTACAGGTGGTTTCTACAAAGCTGCTCAAACAGGCGACTCAAGGTTCTTCAAGGAGATAGAGAATCTGGAAAGCCAAAACCGTAGCCTGTCAGAAGAGATTGACAGGCTGGAGATAGAAGTGGAGAAGCTCTCAAAGCAGGAGGTCAAAACACAGTCAATAAGCAAGGAAGTCAAACAAATAAGGTTTGATGAAAGGATGAAGAAGTTTAGGGAAAAACGGAAGGAGGCTTATGAGAAAAGGCTTGTTGTATTGCAGAAGTTGAATGAGTCCAAAATAAACCGCGCAAGGTTCGAAGCAAAGGAAGACAACATAAAGTTGCAGTGGGAACGGTACAAAGCCTCTGAAAGCCAAATAAACAAGTTGAAAGACGAAAAGGAGTATAGACTGAAGGAGAAACAAAAATATCTGATTATGGAAATCGATAAATTGGGGCCAATAAACTTGAAGGCTGTTGATGAGTTTGACGCGATAAAGAGTGACTTTGAGGTGTTCAAGGATAAATTCGACAAAATAATGGACGAGAAAAACACAGTGGAGCAATCTGTTTTGGAAATAGAGAAGAAGAGGGCAGATGTGTTTTCGATTTCAATGGATAAGGTCAACAAGAGCTTTAAGGAAATTTTCAGGGAGCTCACAAAAGGTGAGGCAGAAATAGGGCTCCAAGATCCAAACAACCTGGATTCTGGATTGGTCATTTCAGCATCGCCGTCTGGCAAAAGGCTGTTGAATATAGATTCGATGTCTGGTGGCGAGAAATCGCTTACAGCAATCGCTTTCCTGTTCGCAATCCAAAGGTACAAGCCTTCACCATTCTACATTCTGGATGAGGCTGATGCTGCTTTAGACAAAGTAAATTCGGCAAAGCTGAAGGACTTGATAAAAAAACAATCAAAACTAGCCCAGTTCATTGTTATTTCTCACAATGATGAAGTTGTACGCGCAGCTGACCAAATTTACGGCGTGAGCATGGAAGAAGGCGAGTCGAGGATTTTGGGGATTAAACTGCCTGAAGAGAAGACAGAGAATAACTAATATGCCAAAAAAATACAAAGCTAATTTTTGTAACATAGACTTCAAAGAAAGAATTAATCGGGCTTTGTACAGTCTGATCCTTTTCCTAATAACAGCTTATTTATGGTATACACTTTTAGTAAACAAACTCGGCGGCTGGAACAAGTTCATCATTGTGGTGCCGCTGTATCTTGCTTTTCTGACAGTTTTTGAGGCTGGGATTGGTTGGTGTGTGCTGAAAAGTAAAGCTAGCAGAAAAAGCGGTTTAATACATCTTTTATCTGTCGCCTCGGCAGTCATTGTTTCTGTGGTTTTGATGTTTATTTAGCAGAAGCTAAGCAAGTATACCATCTGGGAACAGGTCATATTTTGGTTGGGTTGAAGTCAAAAAGTATTCCTGATCCACGATTATAGGCGCAAACTTGTTATTTAGGTCCAGAAGGAATTTCTGAAGTTCTGTGGCCCTTTTAACAGCCAAATAAAGAAAAAGTGTCGGCCTCGCATAGCTGATAAAGGCGGCCCTTATGTTTTTCTGCCTGTTTATATATGCTTTTAGGTTCTGGGAGTTTTGGGTTGACATGTTTTTAAAATCCACAAGTATTAAGTAAACCTCATAACCAAGGGTCTCAAGGTTTACACTGGCTGAGAATTTGGTTATCACGCCGTCATTCTGTAGCTTTTTTATTTTGGCAGAAACTGTTTTATAGGTGATGCCAATCCTTTCACCTAGTTTAATTAGAGATGCTGTACTGTCTTTGTTAAGCTCTGAAAGAAGTTTTATTTCTGTCTGATCCAATTCAATTCTCTCTGTTTTAATCTGTGTTTGTGCAGCGCTGATTGATTTTTCCTCCACCAATTCAACAGGCAGCTGTTCTATTTTGTATACTTCCAAATTTGGGTGGACCTCATACGCATCTATGATATCTGAAAATCTGTTTTGCAGATCAGTTAAAAAACCAAAAAACTTGTAAGGATCTTTACAGGCAAACTCTACAAGATAATTCCATTTGCCAACAAGACCATCTATTATGGTTATGTTGTTATTGGCCTTGAGATAATCTATTAATTCCTTCTCCTTTTCCACTGTCGCATTCATCCTTATGAGCATTGTGTAGAAAACAGCCCCTAAAGGCTTTACATCAACTATTGTAAAGAAGCCAGAAATTATCTTCCTCTCCAACAGTCTATTAACCCTATATGTGACCGAATTCTTGCTCGTCCCTATAAGCTTGGCAATCGCATTGTGGCTTAGTCTTGCATTTTGGCACAACTGATACAATAGCTTCCAGTCTTTTTTATCCATTTCTTTGGTCATAATTGTATATTTTAGGTAAACTAGATTATATACTTTTCCCATTTGAACCAATAATAAGAGCAAAGTTTAATATATCTGCCAACCATATGATAAGTAGTTATCATAAAGTGGTAACAAATGTGGAGGTAGATAATATGACAGCAGTATTGGAGACATATGGTAGAGGAAACGGAAGAAACGGAGTAAGAACAGCAATAGGCATGGCAGAGCCAGAAGGCGTCTGGAATATGGAATATAGAGCAGCAATGCTTAATGAGCCTTGGGCATCAGACCATGGAGAGGCTAAAGAAGCACAGAGTTACATAGACAAAGGAATAAGAGCACTTGAAAGATACGTGAACGGCGTTTGAAGGTGATGTTGGAGGTAGATGATATATGGGTAGAGACAGTTATGTATGTGAACTGAATGGGGAAGATGTTGATCTGATGGATAGAGGAGCTGTGGAAATGGCTCTTGGGAAATCTTATTCCAGGGATTTATCTAGAAGCATCGCTGAGATTTTTAGAGATTATATTCAATTTGCTCAAAGTAAGGAGGATCCATCTTATCCGATAAATTTTGCTAGAGAATTGGCATCTTTCTTAAGTGCACCGGAGATAATTAGAGCTAAAAGCGAATACTCAGAATATTGTATAGAAAACGTCTTATTTGGAGCACGTGTGAGCAGGTTTCAACTTCGAGAGGATGGTAGGGATTGCTTTGAACATGAAAGTGCCGCCGAAGCTTTAAAAAGAGTCAGAGAGTTCTTTGGATCAGGTTCTACTGCAGCAATTATGAAAAGATACAGAGCACTGGACGAGTCTAATATAAATCAACTCACCGATTCTCTTTGTGATCCTGAGGAGTATATTCATGTCGAAGATGCGTTGGCTTTTTTGGGTGAAGAGGAAACAATAGAGATGGCAAATACATACATCTGGTATCCTCTTAGAGAGCAAAGTAGATGGGTTTTGAGAGCTACTATTTACAGCAGCCTTTCTGGAGATTTAGAGTGTGCGGAGAGATTAAGGCAATTCTTCTCTGAAAAGAAAACTGTTGACGCATTGCATATTACTCTAGGCCGGACAGATCAAATAATACCCAAACTTAAAAAAATGGTTATGCAAGGCGATTTTCAGGGAGCGCAAGAATTTCGTGATTTTCTTTATGAGGGAGACACTATTCAAGCTCAGAGAAAAGACAAGGCTTTAAATCCAGCGAGGGTTCCGTATAGCCCATTCATAGAATATATTTCTTCAGGAATAAGCGATGGCCGTTTAGACGTTTCCGCTGCAAGGAAAGCTGTGAAGTTCTTCAACAAAGATGGTGTAAGTATAGACGATTCGATACAAATGACGAAAATGTTTGCTGCAAACGGTTATATGTGGGATCCAAAAGTGTCAAACCCTGTTGAATATGGGAGGCCAAGAATACTGTACGGAGACTCTAAAGAGTACCAAACAGAGATGGAAAAATTATTGGAGAGGTTTTACCAATAGTTAATTGGCCTCTACACTTTATTTTTAAAAAAACTAAACAATGTTTTCCTTTTCAAGATTTTGCTGTTTTTTATGTAGTCTTCCATTTTTACTTTTGTGATGGTTTTCGCATATTCTAAAGCTTCTTTTTCTGTATTAAATTTTCTATAGAATTGTTTTCCAGCATACCTTATAGACTCTAAAATTTGCCATGAGCCAACTGGAATGCTGTATCCTTCTCCAACGTCTCTAAATACAACAACTTTAGCTTGTTTCTTCAAATTTTCCAACAGCTCACAACACCCCATCCTACTCTGATAATATCCCCCAGCTTGAAGTAAGGCATAAGCTTTTCTACCTTCATATGGCTCGTATTCTTCAATTATTTTTGATTGAGTTGGAATAGACCAATTACTTCCGGGTGACCATGTTTCAAAATTCTCAAATTCCCAAGATCCCGGAATCAAAAGAATTGTATAGTGGTTGTCCAAATAATCTGAATGGTAAACTCTATACTCATTTAAAATTGGATATTCTTTTATTTTTTCAATTAATCCCTTCGCAATAATGTCAATTGAAGCAACAATCGACCACCTAGTCGGCACAAGCTTCCTGTTGTCTTGTTTTCCAAGGATTCCAGAGGATAGGATTGTTGTGATTTTGTAAACGTCTTGGTTGTTTTTGTAGAGCAAGTACGTGGCCTCAGCCGCCTTCAAATCATCCTTTACTATATACTCAACCTTTTTCTCGATTTTTGTGTTCTCGGTGATTTTTAATTTCTCCAACGCACCAACTGGACCCATTGGCTGTAAATAATCTGACAAAACAAACTTGTAAACAGGTTCCTTCTTGAAAAGTATTTCTACGTCTGTTGGTTTTGAAGCCAAAGCAAGCTCCTGGTTTTCCTGGACAAACTTGCCGCTGGAAAAGACGCTTTCCTGTTGTTTAGAGCGGATTAACATCGATCGCAGTTCAATTATTTTCTGGTAACCCATACCAAACCAACTGGCTGGGTTGTCTATGTTCTCCACCTCTTCCAAACCAGCTAGCGGTCCGATGTTTACTTGTGGATAACCAAAACTGCCGACAAAAACAGAATATGATGGGCCGAAGAACTCTTTCTTTAGACGCTCTTTTACCCTTGCTTCAATTTCCTTCGGCCTTTCTATAGGATAACCTTTGTGTATGCAATAAGGCCTCTTTCCAGAACAGATAGGGCAAGTGACCATTGGTTAAGTTTTGGATTTTACTTATAAGTAGCTGAGGGTAGTACCGTTCCGCTATTCCGGTAGGCGTATTTAAAAATACATAGGTATATTATAATTGTATGGTACAATGTGATGAGTGCGGTTCAAATGTGAATAAGGATTGGAGATATTGCCCAGAGTGTGGGGCTTCGGCTAATGAAGGTAAGTCTGAGGAAACGTTCGCTGATGTTTTTGATATGCTGGCTGAGGAGCTCTTTGAGATGAACAAGATGATTGAAAGGCGGGTGGAGGCAGTTGATTTGTCGCCTTGGTTCAAGAAAGGCAAGGGTTTGCAGGGGCGCGGTTTTTCAATACAAATAAGCTCTGGAGGCAACAGACAGCCGCAGATTTCTGTGCAAACCTTTGGTGATGTTAATAGGAAGGATGTTGAAAGGCAATTATATAGCCAGCTTGGAATTAGAAACACTGCCAAACCAACCACACCACGCCAACAACAACAGCCGAAAGTAAGGTTGCCAGCACCAAAAACAAATGAAGGGACGACACTGATTCGTAGATCAGTGTCCAACTTTCAGGAGCCGAAAACCAGTATAAAAGGCATCCAAAACAAGCTTGTTATTGACCTTGAATTGCCGAAGGCAAAACCGCAAGATATAGAGATAAAGGAATTGCCAAGTTCTGTGGAGGTCAAAGCTGTAGTTGGCGACAAAGCATTTTTTAAAATCTTGACAAAGCCAGAAAACAAGAGGATCACGGGTAAAGGCTTTGACAAAGGCGTGTTGCATCTGGAGTTTAGTTAATTTACATGGCTGATTTTAAGGGAGTGATAATTGAAGAAAGCCTCGAGAAAAAGGATGTTCTGAGGAAGGTAAATATTGTAAAAACAAATGTAGAGCAAGTTGGCGAAGAGCACAAAACACCTTGGCTCGAGAAGTGGACTTTACACACAGTTGCGATTCAAGAAAATCAAGCAGAGAACATATCAAAGGAAATAAGTAAATCCTTGGACTCAAAGCATGGGGGTAGTTGGTATGCAGACTTCAAGAGTGATAAGCTACATTACATCGTCTTTCGCGGCAAAATATTCAAAGTTGACCGCTCAAAGCCGGAACAATATAAAAAAGTTACAAAATATGGTTTAAGGCTTGGTATACCAAAATATCAGGTTGATTTTTCGCCAGAAATAAAATAAAATCACTATTTTTTCTCTTCTACCTTTGGCTGGATTAGTTGTGTTGTGGTTGCAGCTGGTTTTGCCTGTTGAGGTTGTGGTTTAGGCGCAGAGGTAGTTTTGGAGAATTGCCTGGATGTTTTTATCTCATCGATTTCCAGCCATATAACAAACGCCCCGCCAATTATCAAGAGTAAAGGAACTACACCGCTTGCAACAAGCAAGAAGTTGTACCACCACCTTATGGTCAGGCCTGGAACCAAAGAATTCACAAAGCCGGTGTATAGTGCAATACCTATAAGTGCTATTATTATGCCAATAACGAGCTTAATTACTGCCTTCATATCCTATTAAAAAGGGATTTATATTTATATAGCTTATCTCACATACATCAGTAATAGATATTTATGTATAAACAGCTGGATGCATGGCACAAACCTCAAGAGAAGCTTGGTGATGCGTATAAACAGAAGCTTATTGCTTGGAGAGCAGAAGAAGTTGTCCAGAAAATAGAGAGGCCGACAAGGCTGGACAGGGCACACTCTCTTGGTTACAAAGCCAAACAAGGCGTTGTGATTGTGCGGGTAAGGTTAAAGGGCGGCGGCAGGAAAAGGCCAAGGCCAGCGATGGCAAGAAAGCCTTCAAAATCAGGCAGGTTTTTCACAGCCAAAAAATCAAAACAGTGGATAGCTGAGGAAAGGGCTGCAAGGAAATTCCCTAACCTAGAGGTCCTTAATTCTTATTGGGTTGGTGAGGATGGGGTAAGCCATTGGTATGAAGTCATCCTTCTCGACAAACATCACCCATCTATACAAAGCGATAAAGAGCTAAGGTGGATAACTGAGCGCCAACATAAGGGTCGTGTGCACCGTGGCTTGACATCAGCAGGCAAGAAATCGCGAGGTTTATTGCACAAAGGCAAAGGCGCTGAAAAGCTAAGGCCATCGTTAAGGGCTCACAAGAGGTTGGGTAAATAAATACTGACGTCTAAATAATGTAATGAACAATAAAGTCCTAAAAGTAAACAATACTATAAAGAAGCTGGGTTATGGGGAACAGGATCCACCAGTAAGATATTTCTTTTCTGTTTTATCTGAACTTTCAAACAAAGCCTATTTTAAATGCATTTTAATGAAAATTTTAGAAAAAAGACCCAATATAACAGAGGAACATCTTGCATATTTAATTTACATATCTCTCCAATATTTGACTAACTTTGATTATGATAAAGAAAATAAGAAGGGAAAAATAGAAAAGGATTTGATTGGGTATTCAGACAAAATAATAAAACTCTGCCAGACTAAGTACGCTTCTACAAATGTTATCGAACGTTACGCATTTATGCAAATAATCCTTGCAATAGTTAACAAGCCTTCTTTGGTAATTGATCTGGGAGCAAGCATAGGGTTGGGTTTGATGTCACTAAATACAGATAGTTTTTCCCATGTAGACGTGGATTCCTCACTAAAAGACTATCTAAGCAACAAGGCAAAAGTTTCTAAAGCAATAGGTGTCGACATACAAAAACCAGATTTAAAATGGCAACTGGCTTGCTATTTACCAGAAAGCACGAAAAATAGACTGGAATTGGAGAATGCTTATAAAAAGTTAAAGAGTAGCGGAACAAAAGTTCGTATTATAGAGGGGAGTGTTTTAGAGTTAGACAAAATCAAATTAAAGGCAGATGTTGTATGGACTAGTAATATACTTTATGAAGTTGAAGGTGATCTCAAGAAAGTATTTAGGGACATTAAAAATCTTTTGAACAAAGGCGGTATATGGATAAATGCTGATTATAGGTATGACGACAAACCCCTTGCAACAAAAGAAAACCCCTACGTTGCAATGGTGAGGATAAAGGAGAAGTGGAATATGGTTTTCGAAGTTTTAGAGGCTCCGTCTGATGTTTTAAGGACTGTAAAAAAGGGAAAAAACTTTGAAAAATTTATAGAAGCTTGCGAATAGACCCCAACCATTTGTTAAGCTCTTTAAAGAATTCCTTATTCCTTTCCATATACTTTTCCCTTTCTTCACCAATATCCTGAGCATTAAAGGCAGCGCTTTCTTCTGGAGAAAGAGTTTTTGTTGGTGTAACAGCTAGTTTTGTATCATTTAATCCGTCCCATTCTGGAATTGGTATTTTAGGATGCTTTATTTTGCTGTCCCAATTTGGATCAACCTTAACCCATTTTTCTGTTTCGGGTATCCAGACTTCAATATAACCATGAGTTTCAGGATCCTCATGTGGAAGTTTCAAAAGTTGTTTTGGCAATACTAAATCTTCCCATCTAAAATAACAAACAATATCTCTTGTTTTTAGACCTATACCTCGAAGAAGCCTCGACAATATCTCCGGTTTTGTTACACATTCATAGCCTTGATCACCTTCATTAATAGCAATGAAATAAGGTATATCTCGCACCATCTTGAATAGCCTTATTCTTTCAGTAATTTCAGATGTCATAGTTCTCTAACTGTGTTTATTCTTTAATTTTAGTTTCTTATATTTTAGAACGATATTTATATATAATGCCGAGATGGCGGAACGGTAACGCGCTAGTGATGTATATCGGCGATTCTCGAAAACTAGTGGGGTAACCCATTCAGGTTCGAAAGGCTGGAAACTGATTGTTATCGGTTTTAGTCTGTAACTCCTGATCTCGGCGCTAAATATAAGCAAGGAACAACAAATCATAATATGAAAATCAAGATCAACTTCCACAAAGAAGTGAAAAAGTTCGCAGAAAAGGACGGCCTTAAAATCGCGGACATCAAAAACAAGATAGTTGACGTAATGGATGAACTTTTATCAGGCAGGTCGCGGCAAATAAAATGTAACAGTGTTTTGGTTGTTGTTAATGGTATACAGAACATGAAGAACAAGAAGGCGTTTGTGAACCCACATGAGCCGAGCAAGAAGGCGCTGAAAACAGTTGTGTATAACAAGCTGATGCCAAACCATTCGCTGTATTTTTCCGTGTTTAAGGAAAAGTAAATTAAATATATTTTGCAAGAAGCGCGTTTGTTTTTTCCAAAAACTTTTCTAAACCATCAATAGGTATCCTCGCCCCTGCTGCTGTTGGATGTCCACCACCACAGCCGCCCAAAGGTTCAGCAGCTTGCTCTGCAATCATGTTTAGTGGTATTTCCTTGTTCGGGCTCCGCATAGTTATATCAATGTGGTTTTCTGTTGTGAAAACACATAGGCCTAATTCCTTTTTCGTTGCTGTTGCTGCAAACAGCGCTGACGGTCCACGAAAACCAAAGTGTGGTATCCTTGTTACATAAGCCAATTCACCAAAAGTTTTCACATTCTTCTTTATCAACTCGTACAGAACAAACTCCTGTTTGACAACCTTTTTTGCAGACAGCACAAGATTTGATAGTTCAGATGGGTTTTTTCCAGAGGCCAGAGAGGTTATTATTTCCCTTTTTGAATTGTAGTTGTCGAATTTTTGGTCTTTAATTCCTAAAACAAGAGTTGATGCCTCAAAATAAAGGGCGCGCGCATCCCAGTTTGCCATGTGTTTTTTCACAAAATCTGTTTCAGTTTCGTAATCCCCAATTGCGCCGTAAATCGCTAACCAGATGGATTCGGGGTTAATTTGTTTTTCAAAATACCGGAAGACAATCTCTGATGTGCTGGCATCACCTGTGATAAAATTGCAGGTGCTCGATACTTCTGAAAGTTTGAGCGGAAGCGGATGGTGGTCAAACCAAGTTATATTGAGGCCCTTTTTCTTGATTAACTCAAAAATCTTTTCAGCGTCCCTTTTGTTGATCGCGATGTCGGAAATAAAGATTTCTTTTTGACCTATTTCTTTTAGGTCAGCCAATAAGGAGACGGGCTTTGTGAAAAACACTTTGGATTGTGGATAGACTTTTTTGATTAAGGCTGCGGAGCAGAGGCCATCGGTGTCTGCGTGGGTAAGGATGATATCCGGTCTCACACGATCCTGATTATCTTTGGTGTCCATAGTTTATATTTGTTTGGTTTCTAATAAATCAAGTTTGCCTTTTCTGGAGATTATTTTTGCATTCTTCACAGCCGTAAACAAGTTTTTTGTAAATATCATCAAAATATCTACAAACCGCCGATCTACTATAGTGTGCAGGAAGCCAGCACTTGGATCCAGAAGATGGAATTATATCCTCTATAAATCTATCTTTGCTCTGGTCCTCTTTGATAATTACTTCAGGGTTGGAAGGGTGATAAGGATTGTAATTAGCTACTGTATTTTTTATCTTCTCACATATCTTATAATACTCTGTTTCCTGGAAGGAAGCGTTGTTATTATCCTTACTATCCTTAGTACCCTGAACCTCTGGATTTACAAGAAGCCAGACAGCTGAACTATGCTGACCGACCTGATCGCTGTCAATCCATTTAGAGTCCTTATGTCTATAATAGATCTTCTTAGCCATTTCTTCCCCCTTTCCATAAATTTCAGCTATAATATCCCAATAATCGCTTATCCTAACAGTAGATGTTTCTTGCGAAGTTGCTCCCTTTTCAAACAGTTCTTCTAAACATTCCCTATCCTTATTTATGGCCCCTGACCATGTTTCACCATAGTCCAAATCTCCATGTATTTTTTTCTCAATAAAATCTAACATCAATGAAAAAAATTCCATCAAATCCATGAAAGCTATTTCAACATCCAAGGGTTCCACTATCTCCTTGCCTTTAGACGCTGCTTGAATAACACACATCTTCACAAAAATATCTTGCAAGGTAAATGCATACATAAGTGTAAAATTTTTACATTTATTTGACCTAGAAAATCCCTGACTGATTAATTCTACATGCAACTCTTTTATTCTCTTGACCGCTTCTGGAACGAATACAAACCCATTCTTTCCTAGATCCCTCATCTTCCTTAGAAGACCGACAAAGTTGTCTATTGCTACATTCATTGTTGTTTCTGCATTGCCATCTAACCTATTTTCATAGTCCTTTATGTCTATATCCTCTTTCACAGGAACATAGGGAACTAAAAATCTCCTGAAGCTCCCTATTGTTACGACCTCTTCTGGCAAGAAATACGGCTGGAAAAACAGAGAAATTGTGCACCAAGGAAAATATCTAAGAGATTCTTCTCTAGGACAATCTACCATCCTTTTTACAATCTCATTCTCCCCAAATTTATCCATTGCAATGTTTAAGTACTTCCTTATTTCTCTATAATTTTCTTGGTTGCTTTTCACAATGTCTATGCCCTCATCAAAAACAACAACATCGTCTGCTAAGTGCCCTTTAATATGCTCGTACTTTGCAGTGCTCTTACCTTTCTTAATTACACGCCCTATCAACTGCTCGGGATGATGACTTGTAGGCAATGTAAAGCTAAGCCCATACGCTTCGGTCACCTTCTTGATTGTATAAGCTAGATTCTTTTTTGCTGATCCACTCGGCAAAGGATAAGCTGCGTGTATTCTACAATCTGTAGATAAGTCTCCAATCTCAATAGTTTTTGTTCTAAGCGGAAGAGACATAAGTTGATACCATAAACATTTCTTTATTGGAATATAGGCACTGCTATGTATCCTTGTTATTCTGTCAATTTCTTTAAAACCGCGTAAGTGAGACGTTAGGAAGAAATGTTTAGGTTTCTCTTTTATAGTTTCTGTTTTTTCTAATTCCTCTTTTACCTTCCTTTCCAAAGTGTCTAGTTCTTGGTCCTCCATATTACTTCTGCAGCAACCTCCTTGCTTTAACAATTAATTCTATGCAATCCTTCTCGTATTGTGAGCATTCCTCTTTTCTCATCTCATACGCCTTCTTTTTTAACTCTATGTAATGCTTCACGTCTTCCTCCCAGTCATCTGGCATCTTTAGGCCTTCTCTCTTCATTTTTTCTAAAAGATCCAATCCAGAAGCGGTTATTAATGTCATAGAAGTCGGACGCCTCTTTTTTCAATTTTCAAATAACCTAGCTCCCTAAGAGTTTTTAAAAGCATTTTAATTTGTTCTTTTGGTAAGCAGTATCTTCTCCCTAGAAATCGGTTGACATCGTTGATATTTACAAAATTCTTATTATCCGCAATTTCTAGAAGATTATTTGTGGTATATAAATAGAAATCGAAGTCTAATGGTTCCTTAAATATTTGTATACCCAAGGCTTTTGTAGAGGGAGTCATGGATGTACAACCTCCTTGTCTTCTTCATTTCCAAACCGAGACTTTTCTTTCTCTATTTTCTCTACAATTTCTATCACCTTTGTTATCCAAAGGGGTTCGTATTTGGCTAAATCCGTCATTTGATCCTCCTGAAAAATGTTTTGTGGATTTTGTTTTTTCTGAATGCTCGTAGTCGTCCCTTTGCTGCAAGTTTCCATAAGTAGTTGACAGAATTCTGGATAGGAATGCCGCATCTTTTTGAAATGTCTCCAGATGTAACCGTTTCAAATCTCCTAATGTTTTCTAGTATTCTATCTTCTGTCAACGTCGTTTCAAAATCTTTTTTAATCTCCAAATTACAGGTTGTATTGTTAGTCATATTAGTAATATGGATGTTAGTCACAGTAATAACTGAACCAATAGACATCGACTGCATATGGTAAAAAATAAAGAGCCTCGCGTAGTGAACTCAGAAGAATTTGGAAAAATCCTTTGTAAATCGAACCACACAAAATGGGAACCATCAAGAACACCTACAACCAAGATGAGACTTGATGCCCAAAGACATAAATCCAAAGTCTTTACTTTTATTTCTTTAGATAATTCAGAACAAACGAAGCCCGTTAATTTTAGAGAGATTGAAACAGAAAATGATCTCAACAAAATAAAATCATCATTCAACTCCGACTTTGACTGGAAACGGCTTATAATTTTACAGACGATATTTTTTAATCTGTATCCAGGCAAGAATGAAATCTTCAAAAAAGTTAGGTATGTTATTTCTTCAAACTCAACATTTTCCAATATTTTAGACCAGTTGGTAAATGAAGAATACGTGGATTGGTTCTTACCAGATAAAAGAAGGAAGTGTGGAAAACCTAAAAAAAGATTGAATTATTATGATGCCTTTTATAGAAAAGGTAGATGTGTAGGACCGGCGAAAAACGCTTTCTTCCTTACAGATAAAGGCCGGAAAAAGGTTACATGGTTCTTAGAGAGACATTTAATTGTAAACCACTATCCAAAAAATCTCAAAACCCCAAAATCTGTTATTCTAGATATTAAGAAGGACGGTATTTATGTGGATAGTGTAGACTATTCTAAATAGACGCTTATAGAATGATATTTATTCCTTCTTAGAATATACTTTATATGGAGAAAGAGGATACGGTACACACTAAAGACAAGACAGACTGGAAAAGGTGGTTACAACTAGACTTAGCAAAACAAATATCAAATGCTACTGGACTACCTATTTTTGTTGCTGATGGAGATAAAATAAAAGAATTGCTTGAATGTATAAAAAGAGTTCCTGATATTACCAAACTATATTCGGATCTGGATTTACATAAAGAAGTTTCTAATTTCTACATCGAATTTAATATGTTTCCACCAAAAGATCAAAAAGAGGTTGATGATAGAATTAGAAAATTTGTTAATTCATTAATAACACAAAAAGAATATACTGCCTATATAATATTAAGAGGTATTTCTGGGTATCCAATAGGACTGAAACTTGGGAATGTCGAATTTATTAAACCAGATTTAACAAAATCGGAACTTGTAAAACATATTGAATATCTGAACAAAAACGGTAACCTACGTCTTGAAAAGCCAGAGGATTGGAATTGGATTAAAGTTAAATTTACCGATTATAGAACATTATATTCTAGTGATGCTCTATTTTCAGAATTAGAATTGGCTTATTCTATCATTTCTTTATTTAGCGATAAGGACTTGGACACCAAAGATAATCTAGGAGTTATTTACTCTCCCGATATCATAGCTCGTTTATCGCCAAAAACCCCCCAGAATGGATGGAGTAAACTTTGCGTTGATTTATTTCTCATAACCTTAAAAAGGTTATCCATTATCTCAAATAAGGAAGGAAAAACTAAGTTGGAAAAAAAGATCTTAAATTCACTTAAGACATATGGGTTATCCAGATCGTCTACTAGGATTGAAACCCAATTTTTAATGTTGGTTGCATCATGTGAAGCACTACTTCTTACAAAAAATGATAAGGATTATCTGAACTTAAAATTATCTGAAAAAACGGCATTTCTTCTACTTAGAAAAGGTATTGAAAGAAAAGACTTATACAACAAAATGAGATATTTTTATAAAATGCGTTCAGACCTAATTCACGAGGGCGAAGCCAAAATATCTCCAGATGATTTCAACTACTTAAAAGCTATCTATTTGGAGTCAATTATAAAACTTGTCAAATTAAGTAAAAAGTATACTCAAATGGAAAAATCCAACAATAAAAACAAAATTGGTATTGAAGATTATATTGAGTGCTTAAAGTTTGGAGTTAGATTGTCATCGGTCAACAATTGACTACAAAGTGGGTATATTCTTCTTTCATTAGCATATTTTCAAATCTCGCTTTTCTTCCTTGTTAAGAAGCCTCTTTGTCCAGTGTTTCTTCTGTGCATACATCACCTACAATAATGGCTCGGCAGATAATTCTGATTTCTGTTCAATGGGTTCAAAATCAGATTAACTGCCTCGCCTGAGTTGATTCAGGTGATGTATATGAAAGAAACAACTTGTAGAATCGGCTTCTGTCATAACAAGACAATAGGTTTTGTTTGTGATAGCTGCTTTGAAAGATATAGGAAGGAGGAAGCTGATGAGTTGTTCAGTTCTTAGAATTATTACGCTTTCTTTCTCCAATAGAAAGATTTTTTAGAACCTTTGAGCTTTTCTACTTTGCCTTCTCTTTCAAAATCCTCAAGCAACCTACAAATAAGGTTGAATTCTATATACTTCACGCCTGCAGGTTTTTTGACGAGATCCCTTATCTGGTTGGTGCTCATTATTTCATCATGTTTTAACACTTTATAGACGAATTCTTTGTATCGGCTCTTTTCCATGTAATAATTTACAGTAAACCTTGTTTATCCAAACACCTGAAAAGGTTTACTGTAATGATTTATAGTATAAAAACCAAAAATAGACTGATTATATATGAAATTCGATCTTATCGATATAGTTGCCTTTGTTTTAATGATTTGTGTAACTGTGTTTGCGTATATATGGAAAACTGGATTTCAGTTCACTTTAACCAGCCCATTTTCAAACCTAGAAATGGTTGCTCTAGCTATTATAGTATCCTCTATTTGGTTCGGCTGGTTCTTGTGGCCTAGAAAGAAGAAAGATTGATTTCGGTTGGATAACCGTGTTATTGGTTAGCTGTGCGTTGGTGTGTCTGATCAAAATTGCAATTGCGTCAATTGCTATTTCTAATTGTATAGCTAACCAAGTAACTGTAAATTCTCTACAGTTTACTAGGAAAGGGGTGGTCATCTCTCAATCAAAATATGTGTTTATGTGTGTTTGTTCTAGCAGACAACAATGAATTTAAGCACACCCACTCAAGAAATAATCATGACACGCGCTCTTGATGATTTAGGAGATCGGCTTGAAACTGCTAGAGAAATAGCAAAGGCAAAAATAGAAGAAGGAAAGGATTTGAAATCAATAGAATATTTAGTAGCAAACGGAGTTGGCGTTTCATTGAGAAAGGCAAAAGAATATCTAAATCAACTCAATACTGTTGGTGTGATTTCACTTCCTAAAACAAAACCTAAAATCAAAGAAGTCAGAAATCCAAATGAAATAAGACTTTGCTGAAAACAATCCTTTTTCAATTGGAAAATAATGTATTATATTTTATATTGCACCTTACCTCTAAAAAATTTGATAAAAACGCGTTTATTTGTTAAATTTATCGACATTTTTGTCATTTAAAAACAAACTACTAGTATAATTCATGAAAAGATATTATGGACTGCTGACACTAATTTTAGCTGGAATCATAACTATTACAGCAGTTACTTATAGCCAGTTTCCTAGCGCAACATATAAGTCCTATGATATCCGTGGGAATATCACTTATAGTGACGGAGCACAAAATAAATCCCAAATTGTTTATGCATACTATCCATATTATGACATCGAACATCTTTATAGAAGTACACTTATCCAAACAAATAAAATTAACTGGATCAACAATTTTAGTGGAACGTTTGAAATCTTCTTTACTGTTCCAATTGGTTTAACAAAAATTGTGATAACAGCTAATCCATCTTCTTGTGATCATAAAGAAATTGACTTAACAAAAATATCATCTCCAATTGAATTATTTAGTAGTATAAATGAATGCAAAAAAGAAAGGATAGATGATATTGTTGGTGATCTGAATCGTATCAGAACATCTTTAGATATAATGGAAACGGAACTCGGAGATAAACAATTTACTCCAACAGAAATACAAAATATAAAGGATGATATCAAAAAATCTCGTGATGGAATATCTGAAGCTGGTTTAGCCAACAATAATAACGAATCTGTATTGCAAGCATATTATGCAGAGTGGTTTTCTTGGAAAGCCCAATATAGATTAGATCTTACAGGACTAAAACACTGTCTAGATGAGCTAACAGTTGTATTTGGATCTCATGGTAGTGATAAGTGCTATGTACCAGGATATAGTGCCTACAAAGATTACATTTCTTCTAATCTAACATTTTATGCTTTAGGGGAGAGTAGAGTGTTGAAAGATCTGCCATATGGAATTAGAAATATCGAGGGGGTGAAACAGGGGATAAATTCAATAAAACAAGAAAGAACTAGCTTGCTGTTAAACGCATATACAAAATGTGAAAATGCTTTAGATGAGATTAATCAAACTTTCGAATATGAAAAGCCTTACTGTGACTGGAGAAAGATCTCTGTAGGATTTTCATATCTAATTTGGGCGATAGCGCTTATTTATTTCGGGATTTTAATAGGAGTTATGAAGAAGTTATGGTTAAAATAAAAAGGGCAATCGTGTGGGGATTATTGGTATTGATAGGTATAGTAATAGGATTAGCATCTATTATCGTATCCTTTATCATTAAAGATATATTGGCAACATTGGGTAGTGCCTCCTTGTTAACTATTTGCACAGTCATAATTGGGGTAAAGAAAGATATCAGAGACCTTGTTTTTCCTTTCTTGAAAATATTATTTGGAGGACAAAACGGTCAAAGTCAAGAACCTAATAAATCTCCGGGATCAGTTAACATTCAAATCAAGAATATGACTGGTGATATAAATACTGATAATAGTAAAAAATCTATTGTCAATAAAAGTTCTGTTGGAAATCAGACTACATACATGGATAAAACGAGCAGTGAAACCAATAAACAAAAACAGATTAAGATCCATGAAATTTATTCTAAAATGATGAAAGCTAGAGATTTATTAAATAGTCCAGCAGAAAAAGGTCTTAAAAACAAAGAAGAATTTGACAATATTTCTAATGCGATAGATACGTTTATAGATGTAAAAACTCAAAATGTTCTATATGTGGATGATAATACACTAAAACTTTTAGACCAAGTTATGGGAGCTTTTAGACATACGAAACATGAACTTTATTTAAAACTCTCGGCTGGTAAATTCAATGAACATATTAGTGGAATTAAGAGTTTTGAATTTAAAACTAAATGCGATGACGCTAAGAAAGAAATTCAAAGAGAGCTTAAACCGTATCAATAGGATATTTGCTATTCGTTTATCTGAACATTTTTTTCTTCCATATCTCCTCAAAAACGTCTTTTATCTCAATGTATTTGTTTCAATCATACAAGATTCTCTTTCCTTATTATCTTCTCGATGACGTCCATAAGTTCTGGATATTTTGCTCCAATAGTCAGTATCTCTTCAGCTTTCTTCCTTCTTTTCAAGAGCTCTAGGGCTATTTCACTTTTGAACGGGAAGCCGCATCCCCTACAAAATTCTGTCGACTCACTGTCAGCCTGCCTGAACTTGCATTGTGGACATGTTATAGCAGACTGTATAGTATTTTTCGCCTTTGTGACACCATACACAGATTCCAGCAAGACTTCGTCTACTTTGTTGTCTGTTATATGGGCATAGTGGCCTGGCATGTCAGAGTTCTTGGACCAGCCGAAATACATCCTCATTGCTTGGTCCGAGAGTTTCGGCGCTAATTCTGTTGCTCTCGAGTGTCTGAACAAATGAATCCATGTTTTTTTGCTTAATCCTGCATCCAACGCTGCTTTTTTGACTATGTGGGAGAAGCTGTCTATTGTTATGAGCTTGTTTTGGTTCCTTCTCCCCTGACCTATCCAGATATATGCTTCTGGACTTTTGTCTGGATGTGCATTAAGCCACATAGCCATCTCGTATGCTCCATATTTGATTCTAACTTTTCTTAGTGGATTAAAACTCTCAACTCTCTTTTGAGTTTTCTCTGTTTGGAGAGTTAATACAGCTCCATCATCGTCAAAAGAAATGTCTTTTCTTTTAATTGTATACACTTCACCTCTCCGGCCTCCAGATTCATATAGGCACCAGATGTAGGCCTTATCTCTTTGGTATTTGCAAGAATCTACCATTCTCCGGATATCTGCAAGAGTAAGGACATCCCTATCAGAGACTTTCACACCTTTGATAGATTTGCACTCAACCCCTCTAACACATGGAGGATATTCTCCATTTCCGAAAAGCCATTTGAAGAATACTTTGAGAGTTATTTTAGTTGTCAAGATTTTGTGTGGAGAGTATGGTCTCTCAATTTGTGTTAGTTTGGTGCCTCTGTATTGATAATAGAACTTGGCTTCAACAAATTTGTTTATGACAGCAGTAACGTCCCTTTCTTCCCATTGCTTGAAGTCCTTTTGGTTGCCTCTAGCTATGACATAAAGATTGTAGACATAGTCTAACATCCTTCCATAGCTAAGCCCTCTTGATTTGCAGAAATTGTAGTAATCCAGAATATAGGTTTTATTTGGCTCTGCTATCTCTTTGTTTATGTTTTCTATGTGTCTTAGGACATACTTTTCTCTTCCCATATCGCATCATTCTCCTTCGAATATATAGGGATCGATGTGAGATGGGAAAATCGTCCTAATCAGTCTGCGTGGGTCAAGATTAATGGGGGCATATTAAAATTCTCTGGTTTTATCTCTTAAAATATAATTAGTTGGTTTAGTTGTTATATAACTTAATGTGCGAGACTACACTTCTGATCCAAACAAATCACAAACTTCAACAACAATATCAGATTGTCTAATAACATCAACTGCATCTACTAACCTCATGTTGAATGACACTACATCTGGGCCTGCTGAAAAATTAACAAGATGTTCTGGATCTTGCTCGCTTTGTCTGTAGCTCGCCTCATGAACATAAACACGGTCTTTTTCCCTAAAACTAAAGGGGCCAATATGCCCTCTTCCCATTAAGCCACTCACGTTTTGCTCTGCTAGTTTCATGGCGGCTTCTAAGTCCTTTGTCCCAACCAATTTCTTAATGGTGCGTCTTGGAACTCTCCTATCTTCTCTATCACGAGTGAACAATAAATAAACAGTTGAGTCTTGGGTTGTTGCATAAGCCAATGTTATTGCAACTTCATCAAGATCATACCCAATATCTGTTTTGGCAACTGATGGTCTGTGAAACCAAATCTCAGGTCCATACCCCTTTTCTATAGCCCTCTCTACAAAACGACTTGCTCCAGGACTCATCATATCAAGAATATCATAGTTTGGAAATACCAAACAACCACCAGCTTCTGCTCTCCTCTTAAATTGTGGAGTTCCATCAACTCCATATGTCAAACATGTCGCGAGCGCACCGCCTAAAAAAGCACTAAAAAGAGAAGGAGAGTCTTCGACTTTGCCTCTTAAAGCGTCGTTGTAATATGTTCTTGCTACCTCGAAAAAGTTCTCTTGGTTAAGCATATAATTAACTATATATTGGTAGTATAAAAGTTTAACACATAAATATTACAACGTTATATATGCCAGAATCAGAACCGCCTGCCAAAAACGACGAATTTTTCAAGCAGGCTGTTACCCAAAAATAGCAGAAAAATCAAAACTCGGCAGTTAAGTTTATATTACCTGACACTAGAAGAGGAGTGTCTAAAATTTGAGATGTGAGTATATAACAATGTTATACTCCATGCAATCAATTCTGTCTATGCCAAATATTTTCATCGACCCTAAAAACTTGAAGACCCTTGCAACTTCTGCAATCGAAGTCTATAACAGGGAGACTAACGGCTTTATTGCAGGAAGGCCGGTTTTAATGAAAATAAAAGGCAGGGAAAGGCCTGTAATCTCCCTTAACACAGTCTATCCTTTGCAAACATCTGACAGAAAGCCTTCCCAAGTTGTTAATGGTAACGATCTTGCTCACAACCGAGCCCTAAGCTCCTTGTCCGCAATGAACATCCCGTTAATTGGCGGTTTCCACAGCCACACAGATTACAGCCAGGACTTCGACCCCTATCCAGAGCTTTCCCACCACGATGTTGATTTTATAGCAGACGAGATGAAGCAAATCAATTCACACGGCGGTAACATCCACCGCTGGTTGGAAGTCTTGATGACAGTCAAAAAAAGGGATTATTCCTCTGTACACAAAAAAGGGATTAAGGTCAAGCCATTCAAAAGGAAGCTTGGTTTAGAGGTCATAACCGCCCCATACACATCCTACAAAATCACCCTCGCCGGCTACTGGTTACAAAATGGAACCCAGAAGCTGCGAGTAGATGGCGAAGCAAAGATTTTTGTTAAATAGTATGCGCAACCAAATCAAATCGGAATTGGGCGAGACTTATTTGAAGAATGTTTGTATATGGGATTGAGAGTTCTACGGTTCATTATTTCTATATCTTCTGCGTCAATTGTTTCAGTAACATCATAAACAATTTCGTGGTCATTACAATAAACTATTGTTCGCGATTTTCCAACACTACGATTATCATATATGTCTATAAGTTCCTCCTGAAATGGAACCATGAGATATTTGTATATTTGCCTGTCTCTTTTGGCTATGATAAAAATACCATTGGACCGAATATCGAATTTATTTCTCACTAAAACATCAACAAATCCCATACTCATAAATAAGGGACTAATTTATATAAACTTTAAACAACTCTTAGTATGTCCATCATCCTCGTCCCAACATCTCACGTCGCTGAAGAAAGCATCCAAAAAATAAAGGAGGTTATAGAGAAGACAAAGCCAGATTGCGTCGCGGTGGAGTTGGACAAAAACCGTTATCTAGCGCTGAAATCTGAACAAGTTTCTGGCAAACCAAACCTAGGCTTCACCACCAACGTGATTTTTACTTTGTTGAAAAAACTCCAGGAAAAAATCGGCGACATAGTTGGGATAATGCCTGGCTCCGACATGTTGACAGCTGTGGAAACAGCAAAAGAAAAAAGTATCCCAGTATACTTCATTGACCAAGATATCCAGAAAACACTCGAAGCGCTCAAAATGCTCAAACTCACAGAAAAACTAAAACTTATAAAATACGCCTTGACAGCTTCCTTTTACATCTACACTGGCCGAGGCAAGGAAAAAATCGACCTGACCAAAGTCCCGCCTGAACAGCTAATAGATGACGCCCTCGAAGTTTTCAAAATCACATTCCCACAGCTTTACAAAATATTGGTTGAGGACAGGAACCAATACATGGCAGCCAACCTAAAAAAACTTTCTGAAAACTATAATACAGTTGTGGCTGTTGTGGGTGCGGGGCATTATAAAGGTATTAAAAGCCTGTTAGAAACTAAATGATATGCCTGAATACAACGCAGCATTTTTTAATGGACTCACAGCAGTTGTCCTAGCCCTGAAGAAAAGGTACGGAGAAGCCGCAGCAATCGATGTGATGGCAGAAGTTTTCAGCGCGAGGCTCAAAGCTGTCTATGACAGGCTCGGTTTTAGAAAAGGAAGCCCAGAAGACTTTGTCCGAGTGGTTGGAGCAAACGATGAAATGTTGGGGCTTGTTGTAGAATTTAAAATAGAAAACGGAAAAATCATCTACAGGTTCCACACAGATCCATTCCCTTTATTGAAAGGCCAAGTGGATTCAAAAATGTTTGACGACTCCTACATAAGATTTAAAGTTGAATATGTATTAGGGAATGAATGGACTTACCACACAACCAAACATCTATGGAAAGGGGATCCATTCACGGAGCATGTGATTGAGAAAACTATTTCTTAAAGGGATCATAACCCTGTTTAATCAAATTTTGAATTGGTAAAAATAGTGGTTGTGGTAAATTGTTCCAGTCAACCCACCTTATTTCTGTAAATCTATCTGGCTCCATTATTTTTGGTTCTCCAGAGGACCAATCAGAAACCATGATAATTGCTATATAGTGTGTTCCCTCATCTTTGTGTATATCATTTGTCACGGTGACAAGTTTTATATTCTTTATTTCAATTCCACTCTCCTCCATAACCTCTCTTCTAGCACACTGTTCAAAACTTTCTCCAAATTCCAAATGGCCTCCAGGAGGACACCAAGTGCCTTTTCCATGAGCCCCCAACCTTCTTAAAAAAAGAACCTTTCCATCTTTTCTAACCAAAATACCCATTCCAACCTTCGGTCTATTGTACTCCATATATTTAATTCTTAAAACAAAACTTAAATATGTACGGTTTTAACAAGCAAGAGCTTTCTGTATTGAAAAAACTAAACAAGCCAAAAAAGATTCAGGATTTCTTGAACAAACTAAAAGCAAACTTTGAGCCAAGTGGAGATACGTGTAGATCTCCTAGAATGGTTTTGAGAAAAAAAGAGGCGCATTGTGTTGAAGGCGCTGTGTTGGCTGCAGCAGCTCTCAGAATCCATGGTTACAAACCCTTAATCCTCGATCTCACATCCAATAAAAAGGATTTTGATCATGTGGTCGCTGTGTTCGAAAAAAACGGTTTCTGGGGCGCGATATCAAAAACAAACCATGCTATCCTTAGGTACAGGGAACCTGTCTACAAAAACATCCGCGAGCTGGTGATGTCCTATTTCCATGAATACACAACAAACAATGGAGAGAAAACCCTGCGCTCCTATTCAATGCCAGTAAACCTTTCCAGATTCGACAAGCTTGGTTGGACAACCTCAGAAAAAGATATTTGGTATATTCCAGAATATTTGTTAAAAGTAAAACATTTCCCAGTACTAAATAAATCACAGATATCCTCCTTGCGAAAGGCAGACAAGATAGAAATAAAGGCCGGAAAATTAGTTGAGTGGAGGTAGCTTATTTACCAAAATTTTTCTGCTGCTGGTAATACCAGTCAATAACCTTGTCAAACTCCTGTTTTGAAAACTCTGGCCATAATGTGTCTGTGAAATAAAGCTCAGCATAAGCAGCCTGATAAAGCAAGAAATTGGACATCCTTCTCTGGCCGCCTGTCCTAATCAACAAATCCAGCGGCTCCTTGACCATCAAAAGCTCATCTATCGTTTTCGGTCTGTGGCCATTTACAGATTGCATTATGTTGTTTATCTCAAACTGGGACCCATAAGCCAGCAAAATATTCAGCTTCCTTGATTTGTTGTTCTCTGTTTGTTTACTCACTTTCTCAACCAGTTCTTTTACTTCAGGAACCCATAACTTGGAATCGCCAACAACATTGACCTTCACATCATTCTCCTTGATTGTTGGGTCTGTAAGCAAATTGCTCAACTCCTTTGTGTAAATCTTCCACAAGTAACTTAACTCTTCCTTTCCCCTTTTCAAATTCTCAGTGGAAAGCGCGTAAACAGAAACTTCGTTTATATCCTTTTTTTCCAAGCACCATTTAAGGAAGTCTTTCATCTTTTCTGTGCCATCTAAATGGCCTTCCCATGGAAGCTTGCCTGATTTAGTTGCGTACCTTCGGTTACCATCCGGTAGACTTTAGTTCTAGGGTCTCTAGAATTATATAAGCCCGAGATGGACACCGCGATTTTTTTCCATATTTTTAATCACCTTAGCACGATATTCGTTAATTATGCTTTCCAGTCTTTTAAACTTTCTTTGAATAGAAAAGCCTATATTATTATAAAACTTTTCTAACCCGTCTATATTGGATATTGAAACATGATAACAGTTTCTACTTTTAGATATCTTTGTGGTTTTTATACCCAATATACTTAGTAGGTATACTATTTCCCTCAGACCCTTTATATTTGTAGAGTCGGCTCTTATATACCGATTATATCTCTTAGCGCATACTGTGCCCTCGGAGTCGAAAAATCCCTTCAAGAAACTACCAACTATTTCTTTATTTGGAGAATTCAGTAGCTGAGAGGGTATTCTCCATGATTTGGTAGAAAAAGTACCAAAGCTTTCAATATCGGTAAATACAGATTTTTGTCTGCAATATACTGTATGTGTGTCAGACCAATTTGTGTTTTTCGATTTTCTAAACTTATATGATGGTTTAACGCCATAAACCTTCTTTACACAATCTGAAAAATAGTCTACAAAATCCTTATCAATAGCTACTAATCTTATATGATGTTCTATTTGTCGGGTAATTTTAGTTATTTGCTTCTTTTTAGTAAAACCCTTCCACAAACAACCATCACCGCACATGACACCCATAATGTACGCCTTTTCCTCAGTCAACTCATGAAAGCTAGGGTTTTTTATTTCCCTTGCTAACGGCCTTCTAGAAATCTGATATTTTCTCATCCTCTTTAAAACGATATTGTGTGATACTCCAAAAAGCCTAGATATTTCTCTACTCGAAAGATTGTTTTTCCAATAGAGTTCTTCTAACTTTTGTTTTTCGTTTTCCATATTACATCGCTTACCCTTTTCTATTTATACTCTTAATGGGAGGGTGGCGTTCCGCTATGCCGGTATACATATATTATTCGGACTCCTCACACTCATTATCATATTCCTCTAAAATCCATAGATCCCTGTCGCTTAATTCTTCCCCGTTCTGGTACCTTACCAAAGCCTCTAAAATCTCTTCCATGTTTGGTTTCCTTATCGAAAGCATATTTCCCTCCACAGCTTAAGCCGCTATGTTTTTGTTTTAGAGATTTTCTTAGGGGATGACTAGGGGTCGAGGAAGTGTAGCGAAGCAGCTCCTGTGACCCCTCTCAAAGAAGTAGTGGTCGAAGACCCAAAACCAGAAAGAATGAGCTGAACTATTGTAAAGCGAGTCTTCTGGTTTTGTTAAACTTAAATAAATCAATTTTAACAGGATACTTCTCAAATTCCCCTAAAAGGCCTTTCCCCAAAACCAGCCTGGAAAAAGCCTCAGCAGTGACTTTGGCACCTGTCAATGCATTATGCGGCATAGGCTCTACAGGCAAACCAACAAACTTCAAAATCTGGTCCAATGTATACTGGTTTGTGTGGTTGTGTAAAAGCCCCCGTTTCAACATCTCTGTATAAAACACACCTTGAATATCAACAACATGGATGCTAAACGGCCAACCTACCCTGTATTTTTTCACAGATTCTAAAAGGAACGACTGGTCAAAATGCGTATAATATCCGCCTAATATCCTATCGCTCACAGACAGCGACCACCCAACGAATTCAATGACAAGATCCTTCAACCCCTTTCTATTATTCAACAAATCCTCCTTTCTAAACCCATTGATTTTCAAGGCCACTGGGTCAATTTCCGTGCCACTGTCCACACCACATTCCCCATAAAATTGGTTCTCTGGGTTATCAAAATCCAGCGCCCCTATGCTAACAATGGCATTCCTCTGGTAATCCAGCCCCGTAGTCTCAACATCCACGACTATCATAAACGATACCTATAAATATACTAAAGTATCTACTAATGGGTATTTAAAAGTTAATAACTTATCCTATCCATGATATACGTTAGTAGAGTTGTTGCAGATTCCCAAAGCGCCTCAGACAAAGCCGGTATAGCCAGGCTACAAGCGTCTGCCAGGATGCTCGGATCTGAAAACCTTAGGTTTAGACCAGTTATCAGTAGAAGTGTCTATACAGAGCAGACGGAGAGTGAACAAGCTGCAGGTTGGTTTAGCAAAAGGTCTGTAACAGGCACCAATGCGTATGTTAGGGTAGGTCTTGAATACTTGTCCAGTATCGAAATAGGAGAGGTGTATGACGATTTAGGAAGAATATTTGTTGCAACGGTGGGAGAGAGGAGCGAGCCTCTAAATCTAATAAGACCAAATCCAGCAAAACCAGGGATCCAAATATTTGAATTGTGCAATCGTAGTTTTCCTAATCCGATATACATAGAAGCTATACCAGAGGACAACGGGCTTCACGATCCAGTTGAAGCTGGAAAACACCTTGACAGAAGACTTTCATATAAATTTCGAATAGTCACTGTGAATGACTATCCAACAGGCGATGATTGGAACCGTCTACATGAAGCTTTAGAAGCCGGCAAGAGGGACGTTGAGAAAATACCAAAAGAGGGTTTTAACTGGTTCCAAGATGTCTCAACAAAGGGGGATATAATAACACTTGCCCCAACAAAATTGGAAATTTATGGACATGAAATACCACTCCTTAACATAGATGTTGAAGGACAAGTGAGGGAAAGTAAGGGGAAAAATCTGTTTGATGAAATTGAAGCGAGTTTTAATGGATTCAGAGCATGGTATACAGGAAAAACAAAAGACAATTTGAGCAGAAACAGTGTCATTAACTTCCTTTCTAAACCAAAGAATAGAACAGTGAGGTACGAATTAGAAAAGGCGCGCAGGGAACACCTTGAACAGAGAAGAAAACAACTTGAAGAAGAGAGGGGAACGCCTATTGAGTTCCAGCAGCTTCCAGAAATAGAAAAATATTTAGGCGACGGTCTAGATTTGCCCCATTTTGCAGCCGCTACCAGAGAAACAGTGGCAGGAAGGCAGAAAATGCCCCTGGTTCCATACGAAGTGATAAAGGATGGTGTGTTCTTTGTTGATAAAGGTGTGCACGAGCCCCAGTTTGGAAAGAAATATAGATCGTTCAAACTTTTTAGAGTACATGGATATGATGGAAGACTCATGAGAACCGAAGACGTAGACGCTGTTTTCAAAATAAAAAAATAATTCACCATTTCACTCTCCAACCAGCTTGCACATCTGTTCCATCACGAACTCTCTTAACACCATTTTCTATAACATCATCTTCAGATTTCTGAAGGTTAAATACAAGCGATGCGTTTTTACCAAGTTCAAAACCAATATCAGTCCCCAGGGTAAATCCATCCTCTCCTCCAATTCGATTAAATGCGCCAAATGGAGACAAAGAAAAACAACCAACTTGCCTTTCACCCAAACCAACCCCAACCCTCCAGTCTGGAAAGTCTGTGTTTCTTCCAACAGAAAACTTGTTCCCATCAACACTAAAATCAGCATTGCAAAAAACCCCACGCTTAGTTAGATAAGTCCCGACAATTGGGGGCACTACTTTGTGGCCAGCAACATCAAAATCCAATGGTGTGGACGTTTTTTGACCTGTCACCACATATTTCCAAATTGCCCACATACTCTCATAATTTCTTACAGTCAGCAAATCAGCAACCACAGCTCTCCTCTCTATTTCTTTTTCACCATGACCCAAAGGAAGTCCCAAATATTCAAAAATTACACCCGTCTTGTTAAGATCGTTTGCTGTAGCCTCCCTTGGAATTGTTGGAGCATAAAGATATTCATTTTTTCCAGGCAGCCTATTAAAAAATCTTATCCTGAAGAAGTCATCGTCCTCGTCATATGCAGCCCTGATATTGTAAGTAGAATCATCTAATTTGAAAGCCAAAAAAGCTGTCGCCCTGTCCAATGTTATCGTGTCTGTCCTTTCCCACAGTTTTCTAGCATTTGACTCACTCTGGTTCAAACCACCGACAACCGAAGCAAGATCATTGTCCAATGTCGTTGTCCCGCCTTTAAAATCTACCTTTGGAAGCCCTGCATTATTTGTTCCGCCTTCAAAATCCCATCCCCTATCTCTGTCCAGAGGTACATTGTATGCGTGGCCCATTTCATGTGACCAATAAGACACTGCTCCATCAAGCCACAGTGTTGCCACAGCCTGCCCAGCCCTTGTAAGCATATACTTGTCTGCATGCTTGCCTGTTTTCTCACCCAAGTAGCTAATCCCCTCTGACAAAGCCAGCGCATAATCTGTATTTACATCTACAGGATGGTCCAAATCCGGCGGCCTTAACCTAACTTCCCTCGTATAGCCCCTCTCCAAGCCCGGTGTAGTGCATCCTATTGCCAGGGCCAAAAAAGCAGACAAAATCTTCTTAAACATATCACCATTAAGAAGTAGTATATTTATAAATACAATTGTGTACTGGATTCACTCACCCAGCCTAGGCGACCTGCCAGTGCCTTCCTTGACTGATTTTTCTATATCCTCGGCTATCCTGTTTGCCGCTTTCTGGACAAGCAATTCTAAAGTTTTTCTAGTCTGTTGGCCTTGCCTGAAATCTGCTGGGCCAAAATTAAACACTCTGCCATGGTCCCTTAAAGTGACTGCGTCCTGGAACCTCTTTTCTGTTTTTGGGTCGCCTGGACTGTCATTGTAAACCGCAATGCTTTTTCCGCCAAGATGGTTTGTTGTTGCCATTGGCGGCACGTCAGTCAGCCCATCACCTATGTAAATTATGCAATCCCCGCGCACCCTTCTCAAATTTGCAGGCACAAAATCATTCACGCTCACATCAAACCCTTTGTGTATCATGTGTATGAACCTCGTCTTCTCTGTGTAGCTGACACTGAAAGAAATGTGGTCAATTTCCCCATTAACCTGGTCATCACCAAACTTTGGGAATATTTCTGTCGCGAAAATCCCATCGCAGAACTTGCTTATCTTGCTCCCCCTTATCATGTCTGCGAGAGCAGAGCTGACAATATAGAACTCGACTTTTATGTCATGCTTATTCCAAGCGGGATTGGACTTCACCATCTCCTTTATTTCCTGTATGAAGTCCGGCACCCCTGGGAAAAAGTCGATCTTCTTTCCAAGCTCCCTGAGCAGATTTCTGTTAAGACCCTTGAATATTCCTTTACGCACATATTCTAGAATTACATTTGCATATACCAATTCAGATGATATGTCCGCCCTTTCCTGGCTAACAGGGACCCTGATATCTACAGGAAACTTTTCCTCTTCCTGCTCAAGCTGTTTTTTCCTAGTATCCTTGCTAGCAACATGCCTGCTGTTCACATCTTTCCAGAAAGCGTCCTCTGAAATCCCGAAGTGGTCAAATATAGGGTACTCGCTGTCCCTTGGAACCAACGTGTGGTCAAGGTCACACACAATTGCAATCACATTCTGCGGCTGCGATTTAATTCCCATATCTAGAAAATGTAAAGGTGATTTAAATTGCCATAACATGGGCCAACTATTTCACATTTATATCCCTCACTCTACTATATCTGCTATATGAACGAAGAAGGATCTCAGATTAGAATAGAGAAGCCAAAAGAAATCAAGCAAATCACACCGTATATCTGGGAAATCCCTAAAACCCACAAATCAGGCATGCGAGTTCCAGCAAGAATTGTAGCATCTAAAAAATTGGTCGATCAAATGGATCCAGGAGTTTACGACCAAATCACAAATGTTGCAAATTTACCAGGTATTCAAAAATACGCATACTGCATGCCAGATGGTCATTGGGGGTACGGTTTTCCAATCGGCGGTGTTGCTGCATTTGATTTAGAAGAAGGTGTGATTAGTCCGGGCGGAATTGGATTTGATATTAATTGCGGTATGCGTCTTGTTTTAACAAATCTTACCTTTAAAGATGTTCAACCACACTTGAGAACTTTAGTAAATAAACTATATGATAAAGTTCCTGCTGGTGTTGGTTCTTCTGGTTTTGTTAAATTAACTGCTCAGCAATTCAAAGAAGTTGTTGAGCTTGGCGCGGAGTGGTGTGTGAAAAATGGCTACGGTTGGGAAGAAGATTTAGAAAGAACAGAAGAAAATGGAAGGATGAAAGATGCAGATGTTTCTAAGGTTTCTGATAAAGCAATTCAAAGGGGAAAAGATCAAATTGGAACATTGGGTTCTGGAAATCATTATTTGGAAATTCAGAGAGTTTTGCCAGAAAATATTATCAACAAAGAAATTGCAAAAAAATGGGGGCTCTTCCCAGACCAGATTGTATTAATGTTTCACTGCGGTTCTAGAGGATATGGCCACCAGGTTGCAACAGATTATTTGACCAAATTCTTGACTGTAATGGAAAGCAAATACAAAATAAAAATACTTGACAGGGAGCTTGCCTGCGCTCCTTTCAATTCGCCTGAAGGCCAGGATTATTTCAAAGCAATGCAAACTGGAATAAACATGAGCTTCGCAAACAGGCAGGTCATTTTGCACAGGATAAGGGAAGTCTTCTCAGATGTTTTCAAACAATCGCCTGAAAGTCTGGGGATGCACCAATTGTATGATGTCAGTCATAATACATGTAAAATTGAGGAGTATACTGTAGATGGAAAGAAAAAGAAGGTTCTCGTGCACCGAAAAGGAGCCACACGCTCGTTGGGTCCTGGACGAATAGAAATACCCAAACTTTATAGAGACGACGGACAACCAATTATACTGGGTGGTTCAATGGAAACAGGTTCATACCTTTTAGTCGGAACCAAGAAAGCAGAGGAAGAAACATTTGGTTCTACATGCCACGGTTCTGGGAGAACAATGTCAAGGAATGCTGCTAAAAGAATGTTTAGAGGTGAACAGCTTCAGAAAGATATGGAGAAGAGAGGTATACTTGTTAAATCTGTTAGTTTTTCTGGGTTGGCAGAAGAGGCAGGTGCGGCGTATAAATCGATCGATGAAGTTGTAGAGTCTGTTCATCAAGCTGGTATATCACTTAAGGTTTGTAAACTAGTCCCTATAGGTAATATCAAGGGTTAAGATAGGATTTTAGTTATATTATCGCCTCTTTCGGTTAGTTTCCATCTAACTTCATTTCCTATGATTTTTTCTATAAATCCATTTGTGTAAAAGTTATATAGATTTTTATTTAGATTCCTTCCGTCTTTGGTTTTTAATAACTCTGCAATTTCTTTGACTGTCAAAGGTGATTTTGTTAATGTTTTCATCGCTTTGATAGACAGCATTTTGTTAAGACACGAAATTAGTTTTCTCTTTCTTTCTGGATGTAATTTAGCTATATCCAATTCAACACATCTCAAAATGTCCCAAAGACCGGTTATGCTGACGTGATGAGTTTTTAGCGAAGCTTTAGCGTTTATTTTAGCCGCTTTACAAACACTTTCATAAAAATTTCTTTCTTCCAAATGTTTTGAAGATATTCTTAGTTGATTGACTCTGTTTTCACTTATTCCCACTTCACCTTCTGCAGCAAACAAACCTTGCAAAAAAGGAATTGAGTAATTTTCATCTTTGACAACAATTTCTTTTGCACGGCTACATAAATGATCTATCAATAATCTTGCACATTTATGAGTGAAAGACACATGAAGCGTTCCTATGTTTTCAGGCATATGAGTTATGACTTTCTCATAAAAATGTACAGAATGTATTTTCTCTGATTGAATTCCAATCGATTTTGCCCAAAAATTCTTAGCGTCTTTGGATACAATATTTCTTTGGTTAAGAGGAATTTCTCTTGAATTTATGTTAATCTCGAAAGAAAATTCGCCTTTTGGAATTATTTTGGTTCTGGTAAACCAGTCTATTATTGTGTTGATTACTGCAGGTTCAACGTTCCCTATTTCAATTGTATCTTTTTTTGTCATTTCTCCTGTCAATATTCCAATTGTTTGAAAAAACAAATCATCCAACTCAATAAACTCGGGTACAATTATGAAATTCGGGCTATTGATGTTTTTGTAATACCATATTCCGACATATTCTTTTGGGACTTCAAGATATAGCCAATTATCATCTCTGCTGAGTTTGCATTTTTCTATTTCAAGTATTGATTGAAAGGAGTGTTTAATTGTACACCAGACATAACCATCTTTAACAAAATATTCCAATCCGATTCTTGACTTATTTCCTCTGTACCATTTTTTGGCTTTTGGTATTTCTTTTCCCATTCTTCCCAAAAGTCTGTATCTTCCAATAAAAGATTCCTTTCCATTGCTAATCAATTTAGTTGTATATTTTTCTACTTCAAACTTATCTGGCAGTGGCCAATCAATAGACCATTTTCTAACTGGAACTTTTCTTGACACGTTGATTTTTCCTTTTAGCAACTCTGACACTGAAATCTCCATATTATATCTTCTCCCTTTCTCGATTATAAGCCTAATTAGAGGGTAGCGTTCCGCTATTCCCCTATCTCAAAAATACTCTCAAATTCATCTGGTTCTTCTTCTCCATATTCTTCCAAAATCCAGAGATCTCTGTCAGTCAATTCTTCACCTTTTTGGTATCTTACCAAAGCTTCTATGATTTCTTCCATTGTTGGATTTCTTATTGATAACATACTTTTACCTCCCTTGAGCTAGAGACCCTTGATGAGCCCCGCCCTATGTTTTTGAGATACCATTTTTCATTGGGGCTACAGGGGACGAGTAAGCGGGAGCTACCTTGTCCCCCTCTTAGTTGGAAGCAGGTCTAAGCAGTTTGTATGAGACCTGCTTCGGTCTTTAGGGAAGCGGCGGTTGAGCTAACCAATTAGAAAAAGCGAAACCCAAAGGCTATAAATGCCTAGCCGAAGAATTGAGGCGGCTTTTAAGCCTTTGAGCTCCTGTTGGGTTTACCAACAATAAATTATTCAAATGGGAAATAAACCATTTTCTTCTCTTCCCGTGCAATTACAAATTCATAATAATCTATCATGCCTGCAAATTTCCTTCTAATCTCATTCATTATGGAATCAAATTCGTCAAAAGATTTCACCTGTAGTTCAATCTCAAAATCGCTCCCCCCGATAGTCCTGTTTGTATTAAGGATGTTTGGATGTTGTAAACAAAATTGTTGCAATTCTTGCATCCTTTCTGTGTTTAGAAGGCTAATGTAAGATTTATAGTATCGGTATCCTAAAAAAGAAACATCAACTAGTGCTCTATATCCCTGGATTAATTTATTTTTTTCTAATCTTCTTATGTGATTTCTGATAACCTGCGGACTCGTATCAAACCTGTTGGCAATTTCAAGCAATGGAACTCTTCCATTATCAGATAAAACTTTAAGGAGATCAAGGTCTAATTTATCGACAGAAATTGTCTCTTTTGATGATCCAACAATTGTTCCATGCTCTGCGTTTTTTTGGTTGATAATATACGATTTGGGGTATTGCGTGATATGTGTGTAGATGACTATAGACCTCTTGCTGATATATTCTCTGTACTTGGCCATTATGTTGTCCCAATAGCCATAGAAATCAATAATATTTTTGACGCCAATAGTAAAACCAACATCCCACTGTCCCTCTAACGTAACGAGCCACCAGACTTCTTTATCCTTGATCAAATCGTTTTCTATTTCGTCCTGTTTTTCCCTGGTAATATTATGGAATTTAAAGTATGCCCTGATGCTTTGATATCCCAGTTTTGAATAGTCGATGACAGTTATGTATCCGCGCAGGACGCCGGCTTCTTCAAGGCGCTTTATCCTATAGTCTACGAATTGTTTTGATTTTCTAATGTGCTTTCCAATTTCAGTGTCTGTGACCCTGGCGTTCTTGTCCAGCTCAAAAATGATTTTCCTGTCGTAACTGTCTAATTTTATCTTTTCTTCCATATTTTAGACAATTGTAATTTAGGATTTATAAAGATTACATTTGTCCAAATTTTGAATATGTTTGTTTTATTATCTGGCGTATTCAAATGTTTACCAATAGGTGATAAAATGTCAAAGAGAATAATGCTGATAAAACCTGCATACGAAACTGATGCGGTCTGGGATACGATTAGAACAAGCCATCCACTAGGATTATGGTGGATAGGCTCTGCTTTAAAGGAAAGGGGTCATGAAGTAAGGCTTCTTGATGAAACGGTAAGAGGCTGTGGATTGGAAAAAAGAACCATGTTCAGGCGAGAAACATATGGCACTGAAAGCGTGGATATTCCAAGTGAATGTTCATATGAGGACTTCCAGCATCAAAAGATGCAAGATTTCAACACGCTCGATCCAAGAGAATTTGCAAAGAAGTATTCTTCGTTTGAAGGAGATAAGATTGTAAGAAACATGGTGAGAACAGGAACCCCCCTTGAAAAAACATTAGATGAAGTAGGAAGAATGGATCCTGATTTTGTCGGCATACCTATTTTTGCAAGTTGCAATTATCCTGCTGCATTGACATTAGCCAGAGCAGTAAGATCGAATTTTCCTGATGCAAAAATAGTGATGGGCGGGCAACATGCAACTGCGCAACCCATTGAAGTTGTAACAACAGGAGCAGATTATGTAGTTACTGGTGATGCGGTGAGTGCAATGATAAATCTGGTTGAAATGGGATCGGATAGGAAAGTAATATTTGGAGGTGTAGCAGATATAAGGAATTTTCCATTATTGGATATGGAATTGATGGCTGAAAACGCGTATCCTTTTAGGCCTACACATGCCTATGACACAAAAGGAAGAAGATCTGTTGATTATATGTTTTCTAAGGGATGCTTTCGCAGCTGCGAGTTTTGTGTGGCTGGCGAGAAAGAGAATAAAGTTTCAACAACAAATCTTGAGAAAATAGATGAACAGCTGAAAAGATTTGCAGATGCTGGAATTGAAGAGATTATAGTTCAAGATGACGCCTTTTTATTCAAACCACAAAAAAATCTGAGATCATATCTAGAGTTAATGAAAAAGTATGGATTTTATTGGCAGGATAATGGTGGCATTGAATTTGAAGGGTTAACGCCTGTAGTGATCGAGATGCTCATGGAGTACCAGGGGAAAGGTTGCGGAAGGATAAATTCATTATATGTTCCCCTAAACCCGCGTAAGGGTGCGCTAACTGGGAGCGCATTGAAAGATATGCAAAAGAGATTTGCAGACCATTTCCCTCATGTAATGGCACTAAGAGAATCGGGAATATATGTATGTACAAGTGAAATAATCGGTTACCCAGGACAATCTTTGGACAGCATGGAAGAAGATGTTCGTCTTCACCAAGAATTGGTACGCAATGGCTACGCAGATAAATCCATGACTTTTGTGACCTCAACCCTGCCTGGGACAAGACTTCATAGGGAACGTAATGGCTTCATTGTAAACCCTTTAGACTGGGCCGGTTATTCTAATTTTGTTCCACAAAGCGTTACAGATACTGTCCCAAATATTCAGGACATTGAGTGGATGACTGTTCTCAGAAATAAAGAAATGAATAAAGTACAGGTAAGTTATTCGTGGGGAAGCACTTTCCCTAATGAATAGTCTCCGTTGGAGTAGGCACAAATAGATACAGAATACCTAAAACAGGAAATGGGCTTTTGGCTAAAAGCAATATTTATAAACAGTTTAGCAATCATTATATTCATATGAAAACCGTGGGAATAATTGGAGGTCTTGGACCAGAAACAACTTCGGAATTTTACTTAGATATAGTTTTCTCATGCTACAAAAAAACAAAAGAAGCAAGGCCGGGAATTGTAATTTCCAGCGTTCCTTTGCCTTATGAGATTGAAGAAGATTTGATAATGAATAACAGAGGAAGCGGCAGATACATACCTTTTTTAGTTGCTGAAGCAAAAAGACTGGAAAAAGCAAGTGCAGATTTTATTGTGATGCCCTGCAACTCGCTTCACGTGTTCATTGAAGAAATCAGGAACGCTGTAAAAGTTCCTGTTTTAAGCATTGTTGAAGAAACAGTAAAATTCCTCAAGAAAAACAGATTCAAAAAAGTTGGAATTGTATCAACATCTGCAACTATCCAGAATAAATTATACGAGAATGCTTTTGAAAAAAATAAAATTGTGTATGTTACTCCAAATGCTTTTCAGCAAGTTAAAATGGGCAAATTTATTCTGAATCTCGTTACGGGAAAACAAAAGAATAGCGATAGGGAGGAACTGATCAAGATTATTAACGATTTTGAAAATAAAGATGTTGATTGTGTGATGCTTGCCTGCACAGACCTCCAATTATTAATTCCGAAACACCCAACTTTAAAAATATTCGATACTATGAAAATCTTTGCTGATGCGACTGTTAAGAAGATTTTAGAACTTTAGGTGTTAATGCCACGGCTCTGGAAGGACAATGTCAAGGAATGCTGCTAAAAGGCAATTTAGAGGAGATCAGCTACAAAAAGATATGGAAAAAAAGAGGAGCCTTTCTGATTCTGTCATCGGATCAGGGGAAAGCCTGCTTGCCAGATTAAGCGGGGCAAAGCTGAAGGAAATTTTTGAGTTAAGGGAACAGTAGTTTAATTCCAATATATGCCTTTAAAATTAACAGCCGAACTCATCCCGCAGACAACATGGTACAAAAATCTGAGGAACTCTGTTCCCAAAGAAGTGTGGGACAGGATAAGAAAGGAATGCTATAAAATGGCGGGACACAGATGCGAGATTTGTGGGACTTCTGGTAAATTGAATTGCCATGAAGTCTGGGAGTTTGACAACAAAAGAAACATACAGAGACTCAAAAGATTTATTGCTCTTTGCGATTTGTGCCATGATATCAAACACATCGGGCTTGTAAATGTTAGAATAAGCAAAGGCAATCTGCCAGAAAATTTTATTGACAAACTCGCAAATCATTTCATGAAAGTGAACGGGGTTTCGAGGGCGGAATTTGACAGCCACTGCTCTGAAGTTTATTTTCTGTGGCAAGAACGGTCCAAGAAAACATGGCATCTGGATTTCGGACTCTTTTTGGCAGCGTATAAACCCGGACAGAGAAAATTATTTTAGTTTAGATCAAAAAAATTATGGGCTACAAAAAAATTTCAGGAAACGATGATAAATATCACTATGAACCAGATTAAATGAAATAAGCGCACAATGTAGGGACTTCCCAGAAGGTTGTCAAATTGGTTCCAATTGTGAATGTGAAAGGTTGAAAGTTTTCAGCTCCTTTTGAGTTTACATTATATTCCAAAACTTGTTAAAGAATTTTCTTTCCTTCTCCACAATTTGTTTGGATTGTATCAAAATGCCTTTTGGTTTTTCTCCCCAAGAAATCATGGCCATTTTATCATTGCACATACCTATATTTTCTGGGATAGGAAAATTGGTGAATTTCATCTTCAAATATTTTCTTTTTGAGAAAAGATCTTTAAGGCTGTTCGGAGCTATGCCTTTTACAACTAGACCTTTCTTCTTTCTTTTCCAATCATACCTCTCGTAAAACTTCTGTATTTCTTCATTTTTCTCTTCGATGTAGGGTGGAAAAAACAGAAACTCGTCCCCGCTCTTTGCACCCTCTATAAGAAAATTTAGCAAGGAAATAATTCCATTTATCCCCTCAAAGATTTCAACATCTTCCTTCTCTTTTATTGTCTTTTGTCTAGACTTTAATTCGGGCAATATTTCCTCAATCTCTTTTTCCTTGTCTTTCAGATAAGAAAGGAAGTTTTCGGGGTCAGCGGCCTTGTACACCCTGACTTTGCCCTTCTTCACATATGATGCGATGCCTTTTTCTATAAGCCTGTTTATGCAGAAGTGAAAAACTGAATTTTGTATGCCAGCTTTTTTTATTACGTCTCCTGCGGTGCATGCACCAATTTCCAATAAAGCCAAATAGACTGATATTTCTCCCTTTGTAAGACCTATGCCTTCCAATGCTTTTGTGTCCATACAATAATTTAGTTTTTACTATTTATATACTCCAGTACTGGAGGACAGATATATTTATTTTGATAATCTATTTTCTGGTCATGACAGCCGAAAGTTTTGACTGGGAAAAATGGAGAAAAGAGGAAATAGAGTTGTCAAGGACAATTGAAGAAGACCTTAAACTTCTGAAAGAGTCTGCTTTATCATCGCCTGAAACATTTGAAATAGTCAAAAAACCAACATTAGATAGGTTAAGAAAATATGGGGAACTGTGTTCTGTAAATCCGATGAGTGTCAGGGAAATGGAAGAGGACATAGAGCGTAGGTTGTCGGGTTATGCAGATGTTTTGGAAAATGGGTTAGAAGATTTTTACAAAGCCCTTATTTTCAGAGACCAAAAAGAGATTCCAAGAATTAATTTTGACCCAAAATGGTCAGATGGTAGAGAGCAATATAGAAAAATAATTCAAGTTTATGTCGATGACCAGCCATTCTTGCGCTTCGATACTATTCCATTCCCTATATGTGACTCTAGCAGCCACTCGTTGCACGCCAGGATACTTAGAAAACTCCTGATAGATTTAGGTTTGGATTATCAAACACGTGCCGTACTCTCATCTGGGCAAATAATACCAAAACCATCTGGAAGTAGATATGGAATCGTAGGAGCTGGTGTCGCCGATTTATCACCAAACTATGGACATCCTGGGACAAAAATTACCTTTTTCGGCGAAAGCAGCCACTATCATGTTGGAATTAACCAAGAACATTTAGATAAACTAAAACAATTTTGGCCAGATGGATTAGAAGTAGGGGTTGGAGATTATTGATGAAATTATTGAGTCAGCCCACAATGTCGGCATTTTCCAGAAAGTTGTCAAGTTGGTTCCAATTGGAAATGTGAAAGGTTAATTCTACACACAAACTATATAAACTCAAGTTAACATATATTAACTGTGATTAACATGTATAAACTTAAGTTAACTATTCTTCAGCAAGATATTTTGAGGCTTTTGTTCATAAAAATCGGGGAAAATTTGAACGGCAGAAATATAGCACATACCCTTAAAGTTTCCCAGCCGGCTGTTTCAAAGGCCTTGCCAGCGCTAGAAAAACTGAACTTCATAAAGGTGTCTAAAGACAAAAACTCCAAAAGGCTTTCAATTGAGCTGAACAGGGATAATACCCAAACAATCTGGCTGAAAAGAGCAGACAACCTGAAGCAAATTTATGAATCTGGATTGGTTAATTTTATTTATGATAATTTTCCAGAAGCTTCTGTTATACTCTTTGGCTCTTATGCTTTTGGTGAAGACACTGTAAAATCGGATTTAGATTTAGCTGTGATATACTCAAAGGAAAAGGATATAGACTTATCTAAATTTGAAAAAAATCTTGAAAGGCCAATAATTATAAATTATTTCAAGTCCTTCAAATCTATAGATAACCACCTGTTAAACAATATAGTAAATGGAATAACACTAAAGGGGGCTGTTGATATATGAAAAGCTTTGAGGAATTTATAAGATCTGGAATAGTAAAGAAACAGACACCAAACATGCATAGAGCACTTTCCATAGTAAAGGAAGCTGAAGCGAAAAGAGATTTCTTGGAAACGTCATTGAAAAACATACCGCAAGAGAAAATGAATTTCAATTTTATTGTAGACTCGTGTTATGATATCCTCATAGAGGGTATTAGAGCAAAAATGCTTATTGACGGGTATAATTCAGGAAGCTCCCATGAAGCGGAAGTTTCCTATCTGAGAACTTTGGGATTTTTAGAATCCGATGTCAGGTTCATGGACGAACTAAGATACTATAGAAACGGCACAAAATACTATGGGACTGTCCTTACCAAAGAGTATGGTGACAAAGTTTTGGAGTTTATGAAGAAACTATATCCTAAATTAAGAGGGCTTATCAAATAGTTTTATGCAAATCTCAATCGTCACGTCAAACCATGGAAAATTCCTTGAGATAAAAGATATTCTTGGGAAGTTTGGAATCCGGTCAATACAAGAACCAATTGAAACAAAGGAACAAGGAAACACTCTTGAAGAAAGATGTTTATCAAAGGCTCAAGACGCTTATTCCAAGCTCCAAAAGCCGCTAATAGTAGACGACACTGGCCTGTTTTTTGAAGCATTTGAAAACTTTCCTGGGCCTTTCCCAAAAAAGGTTTTCAACGAGCTGGGTTTTGTTGGGATATTGGAAAGGTTGAAAGGCAAAAACCGGCAAGCCTACTTCAAAACGCTTATTTGTTATATTGGCAAAACCGGCCACAAGTTTTTTGACGGGTCTGTAAATGGTAAAATATCAGACAAAGTTTTCGACGGCGGCCATAAATCCCTTCCTTACGATAGGATTTTTATACCAGATGGCTACGACGTACCTTTCTGCCTAATTCCAGAACAAGAGCAAAACAAAATTAAACATAGAGCAAAAGCAGTTGAAAAGTTCGCTAAGTGGTACACTGTCAATAATAAATAGACAAATAGACTACTCTTTCTATGGAAAAGATACCAATCGCAATAATCTCCGGTTACCTAGGCGCAGGCAAGACAACTTTACTTAGGAGAATAATTGATAATCTGGACAGAAAGTTTGCAATCCTGATGAACGAGTTTGGCGAGGTTAACATAGACACACAAATAATCAAAGGCAAGAATGTGGACATACAAGAACTTTCCGGTGGCTGTGTCTGCTGTTCCTTGACAGGAGAATTTGAATTCGCAATAAAGGAGATTATAAAAAAATATTCCCCGGAAATTATAATTGTGGAGACTACTGGGGTGGCGGAGCCAGATGCAATTGTTTTTGATGTGGAAGAGAATTTGAAAGAAGTAAAGTTGGATACGGTGATAATTGTTGTGGACGCCGACTCCTTTATCCGATTCCCTTCCATAGGCAAGGTCGGCGAAGCGCAAATAGAGGTTGCTGATGTTGTTTTGCTGAACAAGGTTGACTTGGTAAAAGAGTCTGAGCTAAAAGAAATACAAAACAAAATAAAGGGTGTAAACACAAGAGCCCACATATTCAAAACAAAGCAATGTGATGTAGACATAGATTTGCTTTTTTCTTTGGAAATTGAACATAGGGAAAGAAAATTGCACAAAAAAACAGAGCACACAAAAATGGAGAGTTTTGTTTTGGATGTGAAAAAGAAATTCACAAAAGAAAGCCTTGAAGAGTTCCTTAAAAATGTCCCGAAAGAGGTTTACAGGTTAAAAGGATTTGTAAATCTAGAAGGGAAATCCGTTTTAGTAAACTTTGTCGCAGGAAGATGGGATCTTGAGGAAAAACAAGGCGACAAAAAGCTGGTTTTTATTGGGGAAGGTGTAGGGTCACTAAAAGAAAAAGTCGAAAAGAAGCTAGAACCTAATGGCTATACCTCCGCCTAAAGACCATGGTTCATCTACATCAAGCGGTTTAGATATTTTCTCTTGTTTAGCTGTTTCTGGTTTTATTGCAGCTGACCTATCCATCACAGAAATCCGCTTCCCTGCAACTAGGTGATCTGGTTGATTATAATCATTTTTTGGATTTTCATATCTATAGATTGTTGGGGCAAAATAAGGTTCTAGTTTACGTGCAAGCCCAACGATAAATGCTTGTTTAATTGCTATTCTAGGTTGCCCATCCGGTTCATCGGTTTCGGAATTGTTCAATGAAAGCAATATGTTCAACTCTTCGTCTGAAAGCATTCCATCTATCCCTTCAAAAAATCTGCCGCTTTATCTGGTGTAAGACACTCTAAACCCGCCGGTACTATATAACATTCTTCAGCGCCGTGATAAGCAGCTTCGCGGGCAGTTACTAAACCAAGATCCGCAGGATTACAAATACCAGTTACAAGGACACGTCTCCCTTTAGTTACTTTTTCAAGCTCGGGGAACTGTGTGCCTGTTCCACCCACAGTTAAAGCCCTGTCTATATAACGTATATTTCTATAGCCGTTTGCCTGAAGCATATAATTCATATGTTCTTCGGGGGTGCCAATACAGGACTTTTTGGTAAAAACAAGATCCTGAGGAAATTTGGCAAACTGACTTTTTGAACCCTCAATACCACCAACATTGAAATTGTCAGTCATAAACAATTGTGCATGTGGAAATTGTTGAGAAAGTTGGTGAGCGTATCCACTTCCAAAACCAGCAGCTATATCAATAACTACATATTCTTCAGAATCCCTAATCCAATCAAGCACACGATCGCGAACCCATGACCTGTCAACAGTGGCTAATCCTGTCTGTGTAGCTTCAAAATCAACATATCTCTCTGCAACCAAAATATCATTATTTTCTACATAGTCTGCTCGATCTGAAAAAACATGTTTTCTCAGGTAGTCAACAGTCCGCTGCCCCAACTCTGTTACTGAAACCATTAGCAATATTGGACGTTAATTTTATAAGCTTTCCAAGGCCAAAATTAGAGCATCTTTTCCAATTCCTGCCTTTCTAATATGATGTAATTTTTGCCTTTGAAATCAAGGTTTTCTATTCGAAGTTTTCCCAAGCCAACCCTTTTCAAATAGACAACCTTGTTGCCAATCGCTTCGAACATCAGCTTGACCTGCCTTTTCTTACCCTCATCTATCACAACTTCCACTGAATTTTCACCAAGCAATTTTGTGTTCAAAGCCTTTACAAAGTGCTTCCCATCCTCCGACTTTATCTCGACGCCAGAAACCAACCTTTTCAAATCACCTTCAGACAAGGCCTTTTCTGTTTCCACAAAGTAAGCCTTGGTGACGTGGTTTTCAGGCCTCAAAAATTCGTTTCCCACCCTGCCATCATTTGTCACAATAAGCAAACCCTCAGTATCCATATCAAGCCTACCAACACAAAATAAAGTCTTCCTTGTTTCAGGGTTAACCTCCCTTATCCTGTCTATAAGTTCGTAAACAGAAGGTTCCTTGTTTGTTTTCTGGCAAACAAAGCCCGCAGGCTTGTTAAAAACAATATAAACAAACGGCTTTAGCTTTAATTCCTTTCTACCCTTGTCCACAATCTCAACCTTGTCCTTTGTTTTGACAGAGTACTCAGCGTTTCTTATAGGTTTCCCATTCACAAGAATTTTACCAAACTTGACAAGCCTTATAGCATCATGCGCCTTGCTAAACTCCCCACTCCTCATCAAGAAAGCCCTTAGCCTTATTTTCATACTACTATATATTCTAACCGCTAATTATAACTATGGGCTACAAGTTTTTCGATCACACAGCCGACGTCTTGTTCGAAGCTGAGGGGAAGGATTTGGACAAACTTTTTGAAGCTGCAGGCCTGGCAACCGAGGAGACGCAGACAGACCTGAAAGATATAAAACAAAAAGTGAAAAAGGAAATTGTTCTAGAAAAAGATAATATAGAAATGTTGTTATTCGATTTTCTCCAGGAGCTGATTTTTTTAAAGGATGCAGAATTGCTATTGTTTTCAAAAATAAAAGTCTCGATTTCAGAAGGCAAAACAAACAAACTAAAAGCAATTTTGCAAGGGGAAAAAATAGACCCAAAGAAGCACAACCTGAAGGTGGACGTAAAGGCTGTCACACTACACTTTTTTGAGGTGAAGAAAACAGCTAAAGGGTGGTTTGCCAGGGTAATTCTAGACATCTAAATGCTGCGGCCTGTTTCAATAAGGAAGTCCCTTGCCTTTTCCAATTCCTTTCCCCCTTTCAGTGTTATTTTGTATACCACAGCCTTGCCCTTTTTAGAAGAACTTACATACCCACCCTTTTCCAACAAGTACAAGACCTTGTATACTGTGACATTGCCTGTTAAAAAGCCAAACTTCTTGGTGACCAGTTTTTTAATTTCAGAACCAGTGAAATCAGAACCCGAAAGCACACTTAAAACAAAGACCCAAAGGTTCTCCTTTTCCACCTTCCTTTTCAATCTGTCTGACGGCAGTTGCATATAACCTTTTCTAATCTTAGGCTAAAAAGCTTAACCAAGCGGTACATGATATGCTTATATATGTTGTTTTACTATACTGTAAAACATGAGATCAAGAGTTTTTGAAATAACAGAACCAAGGAAAATAGAAGAGGTCGGTAGGGATGTGGAACTCCAAGAAGGCGACCTGCTTCTCAGGCCGATTTTTACTGGGATATGCAAGTCTGACATCAACTATTTTGAAGGCAGAAGGCCACAGAACGTTTTGGATAGCGTATACCCTTTAATCCCTTTACATGAGGCTGCTACAGAGTTACTTGATGCTGACGGCTTACCGACAGAAAAGTTTTTTGTTCCAATACCAAACATGCCTTGTGGCCAACCAAACTGTCCGGCCTGCCAATATGGGGGCCGTGGTGACAATTATTGCCCTGAAACGAGGTTTGCAAGCAGCAACGCAGACGGTTTTGCGAGGGCTGTTTTTCCATATGGCAAGCAAAGGGTTGTCCCAATACCAAACGGCGTGCCTTTGGATATAGCCTCTTTAACAGAACCCTTATCTATCGCTTTCCATGCAGCAGAAGAGGCGAAGTTGGAGAGGGGCATGGAGGTATGTGTAATAGGTGACGGGCCGATTGGCCTGATGCAATCCCTTGTATCAAATTATAAGGGAATAGATGTGCAGGACAATGGATTACTTGGTGTTGGTGTAGACAAAATAAGACTTGCAAAAGAATATGCGTCTGTCCGCCATACAATGGATTTGCCAACAGTTTTTGAGGGCCAGTATGATGTGGTTTTCGAGTGTGTTGGAAACCATGGCCAAGGTCATGTTATAAACCAGGCATCGAGGCTTCTGCGGCCAGGTGGAACTGTTATTGTTTTAGGGCTAAGCGATGAGGCCCAAGGAATAGAACTGCGGCCGCTTATGAAAAAAGGAATCATATTAAAGGGGTTAATGCGATCGCGAGCAGAACATTTTACCAGTGCCCTTGATATGTTGGTTGACGGGTTTTATGCTAGCCAGGCAAGAAAAATTATTGGCGGCGCCTATCCTGTCAGGAACGCCCAGGAAATAAACAGCGGGTTTGCAAACAGGTATCCTGTAGGCAGAACACTCCTTGACTGGAGGCCAATGTATTCAAGATAATTAATTTATGCACCAAGTGATAATATGAACTTACCAAACAAGCTAATAGTTCTGAGGACGTTTACAATACCGTTCATTGTAATCCTCATGTATATGGACTCCCCATATGCAAAATTGGCTGCTTTTGTTCTGTTTTGCTTCGGCGCATTCACAGACTTCATAGACGGAAAAATTGCAAGAAACAGGAACCAAGTCTCTGACTTTGGTAAATTTTGGGACCCGCTATCAGACAAAATAATGTTAAATGTAATCCTCCTGGCATTTGTAGATATGAAATTGATACCAGCTTGGATGATAATGATAAGTCTAGTCAGGGATTTTTCAATTAATGAAACCAAACAGATGGCCAAAGCAAATGGTATAACTTTAGGGTCTGAGATGAGCGGTAAAATAAAGGGCGCTTTTCAAAACCTGACAATATTCTTAGGCTTATTGTTTTTGTATTTGGAATATCCAAAAGTAACAGAACTGCCTTTAAACATATTGTTTGTTACCATGTTGATCTCGATAATATTCATGTGCTATTCCATGGTTATTTACTTCTCTAAGAACAAACATTTTATTTTCAAGGGCGCCTAATGCGACTCCCCCACAAATTAGATAATCTCACCCTTCTTAACAATGACCCTCATAGACTTGTTCACAAAAGGCGTCTCTGTCCAACACTGTGAAAACTTCTCAAATGTTATTGTTTTCCCACCCTTATTTTCCAGCGGGTTGTGGTAAGTGAAGTGGGTGTTGCTATGACCTATGAGCAGAATAAACTGCGTCCACGTTGTTTGCTTCCCAGAAAACTTTCCATTGTCCACCTCAGCGATCACCGGGACACCCTTGTCAATATACTCCTTTATCAAAAACAGGTCTGCATCCTTCTTTACATCTAAAGCGCCAACCTTTACAGCTCTCCAATATTGTGGCCAGTAGTATTGTTCGCGGTCCTTCCAACTTTGCGGTGCATCTGGCCTTTCATTCTTCCAACAAACAATCTTGTAGCCAAAATCAGACAAGGAAAGCCCTATTCCAGCGTCCGTAATGCCTTCTTTGTCGGCGTCACCCCACTTGGCCTTGTCAAAAATATCCCGTTGACAGGATTCAACACCATAATGCCTCAATATCATCTCTGCGAATGGGGCCAAGCCACCCTTTGGGTTTACCTGCTGCACAAACGGTACTGGAAGGACAGTCTTTTTTCTCATATCTACATATTGTCCTCACACCCTTTAATGTCTTCATTCCCTACCCGGCCTTGGGACAGGTTTCCCAAATAGCTAATTTTCTTGCAAATCAGATCGATAGTCATTCCTAATATATCTGATCTTAAACTAATCCTACTTCAACCAATAATATAGCATGAGGATAACAGGAAAAATAGCCCAGCAGATGATTGATGTATTGGATGACCTGAGAGAACAGATCCAAAAGGAGTCCAAAACAAAATATCCATATGCAGAATGGGAGAAGAAAAGAGAAGATGTAAAACGGCGCATAGAGAAGCTGCCAGAATACATAGAGGAGGCAGCTTCCATGATAACTGTCCAGAAAACAAGGGGGCCCGAAAAAGAACTGGACCTTGTCCAGAGAACAACCCTATTCCTGTTCGCAAGGCTTATGAACAAAAGCAATAGGGATATGGAACTTATTGTTTTGTTTCTCCAGCCACTGTTTGATACTCCTGTAAGCTATAAGACAATTGAGCGGCTTTATTCAGATGAAGAAGTTAAGATGGTTCTGCATAACCTCTTCACGCTTTTGCTAAAAGATGAGGGTGTATCAGGCAATATGACAGGCGATGGATCAGGCTATTCTGTTACTGTAACAAAACATTACAGGTCAAATCCTCACAAGAAGGGCAGAGATTACAAATATGTTTTCAGGCTGATGGATATTGAAACAGGCATGTATGCCGCAGTTGGATATTCAACAATATCAGAGATGAGAGCTTTTCACCAAGCTCTTGAAATGGCAAAGGATATTGGCATTTCCATAGACACTTTAAGATTGGATAAATATTACAGTTCAAAGAAAGTTCTCAAATTGTTTGGGGAGGATGTCTTTGTGTATGTCATACCAAAGAACAATATCTCCAAGATTGGCATAGAATGGTCAAGGATTATAAGGAAGATTATCGAATCTCCATACACCTATCTGAAGACTTATTTTAAAAGGAATTTAAGTGAGTCAGGATTCTCTTCTGATAAAAGCAGATTTGGCGGACTTATCCGCCAGAAAAGAGAAGACAGGCAGAGTATGGCTATGCTTGCTATTGGTTTCCTTCACAACTTGTTTTTTATAAGGGTACAGAATTAACTTGTCCCAAGGCCTTCCCTACCCAGCAGTTTTATAAATCCCACTATCCAAAACAGATTATTATATGGGCATGAAAAACCGTTCACTCACGATAGGTCTAGTTTTAGTAGATGTGCCTATATCTGTTATTATAGCTGCCTAATTTTGTTCTTTAGTTCTCTGGCTTCGGAGGTTTTATGAACAACAATTTGCATGGTTCTGGTGAAAGGAGATTGGATGTTAAAGAGTACGAAGAAAAACTGAAGAAGTGGATGGCAGAAAACCACGTGAATGCAGAACATCTGCACTTTGAGAACTCTGTGCACACTGTTGAAGATGCGTGCAGGGAAGCTAAAGCACAGCCGGACGATTTTGTTAAAACTATTTGCATGATCACCAGTGACGGAAATGTTATAGGGGCAATAGTTTTGGGTTCAGACAGGGCAAGCACAGAACGCGTTTCCAAAGCATTGAATATAGAACGTCCTAGAGTGGCCACCCCAGAAGAGGCTTTGGAAAAAACAGGATACATAGTCGGTGGCACACCACCGTTTGGGTATGAAGCAACGTTTTTGATAGACCAAAAAGTAATGGAAAAGGAAAATGTGTATGCCGGTGGTGGGACACCCAACTCTTTGATAAGAATCAACGCAAAAGAATTGCAAAAATCAAATGGTGGACAAGTTGCGAGGGTGAGGAAATAACCATTTAAATAATAGCATTTTGCAATATACTATTGCGATTGTTTATGACTATGGAAAATCAAAGATACGAGCCACAGAAACTGGAAAAGGAAATTTTGGAATTTTGGGAGAAGAACAAAGTTTTTGAGAAGCTGATGGAAAAGAACAGGGGGAAAAAGCCATGGTTCTTCATGGACGGGCCTATAACTGCAAACAATCCAATGGGTGTCCACCATGCATGGGGCCGAACACTCAAGGATGTCTACCAGAGGTTCAAAGCAATGCAAGGTTTCGATCAGCGATTCCAGAACGGTTTTGATTGCCAAGGCTTGTGGTTGGAAGTTGAAGTAGAGAAGGAATTGGGCCTTAACTCAAAAAAGGACATTGAAAAATTTGGATTGGAAAACTTCTCAAAAAAATGCAGGGAACGGGTTAACAAGTTTTCTCAAATACAGACAAACCAATCAATAAGGCTTGGCCAGTGGATGGATTGGGAAAACAGCTATTACACTTTCTCAGACAACAACATCAAACACATCTGGCATTTCCTGAAAAAGTGTCATGAGAATGGGTGGCTGTATAAAGGAAAAAGAAGCCTGCCTTGGTGTTGGAGATGTGGGACAGCATCATCAAAACATGAGATGAGTGATGGCGGATATGCAGAAAGGCAGCACGTCTCTGTATATTTTCAATCTCCAATAAAAGGCAGAAAAAACGAATACTTGCTGATATGGACAACAACACCATGGACACTGACATCAAATGTGCTGGCAGCGGTGTCTGCTGAATTCAAGTATGTGAAGGCAGAGTATGACGGTAAAATTTATTATCTGGGTGAAAAGGCGTGCAAAAGATTGATGCCAGACGCTAAAATTATTTCAGAGCTAAAAGGGAATGAGCTAGCTGGATTGGAATATATTGGGCCCTTTGATTATTTACCTGCTCAAAAAGGAGTTGTCCACAAAGTTGTATTATGGGAAGAGGTTGGTGAGGAAGAAGGAACTGGCATAGTCCACATAGCCCCCGGTTGCGGTGAATCAGATTATATATTAGGCAAAAAACTCGGCGCGAAGGCGATAGCTCCTCTCGCAGAAGACGGGAAGTATATAGAAGGTTTTGATTGGTTGACAGGAAAACATGTGACAGAGGTTCTGGGTCCTATATTAACTGATTTGCAAAAAAATGGGTTCTTCTTCAAGAAGGAAAAAGTCACGCACAGGTATCCAATATGCTGGAGATGCAAAGAGGATCTTGTGTTCAGGTTGGATGATGCGTGGTACATAAAGGCCGATGGGATAAGAGACAAAATGAAGGCAAACAACCAAAAAATCAAATGGTATCCAGAGCACGTCCAGAAATTGATGGAGGACTGGCTCACAAACATGGAGGACTGGAACATTTCCAGAAAACGGTACTGGGGCTTGCCCTTAATGTTTTATGAGTGTGAGTGTGGTAGTGTAGATGTTCTCGGTTCTTTGGATGAGCTCAAGAAAAAGGCCGCAAACCCTGCTTTGGTTGATAAATTACCGGAGCTGCACAGGCCATGGATAGATGAAATTAAAATAAAGTGTCAATGTGGAAAGGAAGCCAAAAGGACAACAGACGTAGGCGACTGTTGGCTGGATGCTGGCATAGTCCCGTTCTCAACCCTGAACTATTTAGAGGACAAAAATTACTGGAAGAAATGGTATCCAGCAGCCCAGGTAATAGAGATGCGCGCCCAGGTAAGGCTTTGGTTCTATTCCCTCCTTTTCATGAGCACAACACTTGAAGGGAATACATCATACAAAAAAGTATTGGCGTATGAAGAAGTCCGCGATGAGAGTGGGAAGCCAATGCACAAAAGCACAGGCAATGCTATATGGTTTGATGATGCGGTTGAGAAGATGGGGGCCGATGTAATGCGGTGGGTTTATACAGGACAAAACCCAAATTTCAACCTCAAGTTTGGGTTCAACATAGCCAGTGATGAGAAGAAAAAGATTGACATATTTTTCAACCTAACAAACTACATAAAAACCTACCTGGAAGACAACAACTTTAAAAAGTCTAAATTAAAATCACATGACATCCTAACTAAATGGTTTTTGTCAAAGCTGGAATCGCTCAAAAAAAGTGTTACAGAAGACCTCGATGACATGCAGTCACATAAAGCAATAAAGGAGTTGGAAGACTTTGCGCTAAACGAATTCTCTAGGTTCTATGTGCACCTTATAAGGGACAAGGTAAAGCGCGGTTATGAAGGTAAGGAAAAAGATGAGATATTGCAAACCCTCTATGTAAGCATGTTTGAAGTCCTAAAGCTTCTTGCGCCATTTATACCGTTTTTAACTGAGTACATATACCAGAACTTCTTTAAACAGTTTGAAAAGGCAGAAAGCATACACATCCTTGAATGGCCTGAGAGCGATAATTCCTTGATTGACAAAAATTTAGAAGCTGGTATGGACAGGGTAAAACTGATTGTGGAGGCCATAAACTCAATGAGACAGGAGGCTGGAATAAAGGTAAGGTGGCCTTTGTCAGAAGTCTCCCTGCAAGTAAATGGTGGAGGGGGGGATGTGAAGGGTTTGGTTGATGTAATAAAAGTATTGGGCAACACTGAAAGTGTCAACTTTGTGGAAGAAGTCGATGATGGCAAGGAGTTTGAGTGGGGAAAACTGAAGTTGGGCTCTGTTTTAAAAGACCAGTCTTTGGTTAGGGAGCTGATAAGGAGAACGCAAGAATTGAGAAAAGAAAACAAACTTCAAGTTTCCGATTCCATAGAGGCTTTTTTCACCTGTGATAAAGAAACAGCTGAAGTGTTAAAGAAGTTTGAAAAGGACTTGGCTGCCGGTGTTGGCGCCAAGAAGATTGTTGTTGGCGAATTAAAGGGCAGCAAAGGTGAACTGGAATTTGAGGGCAAAAAGGTCCAAATAGGTTTTCAAAGGGTTGGTTGAAAATGGAATCTGTTCTAATTAGAAAGGCAAAAGCAGAAGACGTAGGCGACATAATACAACTTCTAAAAGAGTTGCAGACAGGGCACATTGGTTTGGAAATTTCGGCTGCTGAAAGAAAATATATACAAAAAAAAGACAATGTCCATGATTTCTGGAAATCCCTCATCGAAAAATCGCTCCAAAACACCTCAGAGCACCTTCTTGTGGCGGTTGTAGAAGGCAAGGTCGCCGGCTACCTAAAGGCTGAAATAAAACAAAGGTCGCAAGTCAATATTTATGATAAAAAATTGTATATAAGGTACCTTATTGTCTCAGAAAAATTCAGGAATCTGGGTGTCGGCACCAAGCTTCTCAAAGAGGCTGAGAAATTCGCCAAAGAAAACAACATACCCTTTATCGTGCTCAAAACTTCGCCAAAAAACAAGCAAACGAGGGATTTCTATAAAAGCCTCGGATTCGAAGACATATACATGGAGATGGTAAAGGAGGCGTAGACCCAACTTGGTGTTTTATGTATTGGACAAACAGCTACAAAGAGGAGTTCAAGCAGATTAAGGAGTGTTTCAAGTTAAGGCAAAAATTAGTGGTCCACCACCGCGACGTTGACGGTAATTGTTCAGCTGCACTGCTCTTGAAATTTTTCGACTTTGATACCATCTCAATCAAAGACCCGTTTGTAAGCTATGATATGGTAAATGAATTGGTTGACAAGAACCCGCAGCTTATAGTGTTTTTGGATCTGGCTGTTGACGAGCACTGGGAAAACATGGTTTCGCTGAAACAGAAATTAAAAAGCACAAAGATAGTTGTCCTGGACCACCATGTGATAAGGAAGGACTTAAATGATTTTGGCATCCTCCACATCAATCCAAGGTTCAGCATACCTGAGGCCTATGTGCCAACCAGTTTGATGGTATTCGACATGCTAAAGGAGTTCGGGGTGAATATAGAAAAACAGATGTGGATTGCGGCTATCGGGACAATCAGTGATTATGGCCATAAAACAAACCCCGATTTCATGAAGCGGGCGAAACAGGTGTATCCTGACTTGATGAAAGGCGGCCAGCCGATAAAAACAAAGCTCGGCGATGCATCCAAAACGATCTATTCAGGGATTATTTGCCGCGGTGAGTATGGCTCTAGATACGCCTTAAACACCCTTGTGAAATCATCCAGCTTTGAAGATTTCTCAGAAAACAAAAACCTTTCCGAATGGAGAAAGACTGTTGACGTGGAAATAAAGGCTGTCTTGGATGACTTCAAGAAGAACAAACAGGTTGACGGCGACGCGATTTTTTATGAGATCAAAAGCCAGCTCAATATAACAGCAATACTCGCCAACATACTTGCAGAAAAAAACCCAGAGAAATTTATCGTCGTTGGCAAGCAGTCAGATGATGGTTGGAAAGTGTCTACACGTGGAGCAAGAACACCTAAAAAAACAGTTGACCTCTCAATAGCTGTTTCAGAAGCTGCCAAAGGCATCGGCTACGGCGGCGGCCATCCACAAGCAGCAGGCGCCCTCGTCCACAACTGGGAAAAATTCAAGGAAAGAATATCGCAGAAGATTAACGGTTAATCACTTAGCAATGCCCCATAACATTTCAAACATCGTCCTATAGTCATCCGCAACCAACTTATCCTGCACAAGCAGGCCTATTGGCTCCTCCTCAGACAACTTCAAGATAGCAACCTTGTCACCGCAAATAAAGGTGGCGGAGTTGAGATTAAAATTCTTTATAGACCTCGTCGTCCTGAAATCCTCCTTATCCTTCTTTTTCAGCTCCATCGTCTCCTTGGAATCTTCATGTATAACCCTTGATTGCAAGCCCAGCCTCTTTTTCTGCAAAATATACTGCGGAACAAAAAAATAAAACATTTTGAGGAACTTGGAATTGGAAACCACATCAATGTTTTTCCTGGTCGCCAAAATCGCATTAAGCAGCGTCTTAAGCCCGTCCTTACCCTCATAAACCGTAATCTCTGGCTTGGCAACAACATTGGTTTTGATGGAGTTTAGTTGGTCAATCACAGAGGAGAGTTTGGATTTTTTTTCATCCAGAAGACTTAACAAATGGTTAGGGTCAGCAACCTCAAAAAGCGTTATACTTTTTTTAATGGTTTTCGACGCTATCCCAATTTCCACAAGCCCCCTTAAAACATCATAAGTTGTTGACCTGTTAAGTTTGGATTTCTGTGATATGTCCTGCGCACTGGCTGTGCCTAAACCCAGGCAAGCTAAATATACCTTGATTTCCCTATCACTGAGACCATAATCCCTCAAAGCGTCCCTAACAGAAAGCACCATAACTATAATTGTCTTACTTTTATAAATATGTTGGTATTTTCCGCCGACAAAAGCTGATATTCACCTATTTCACCACTTAAATATGGAAAGGTTGGTAGAAACATGTGTTTCCCTGGATGAATTTGACGGGTTATACGGCCATGTAAAATATGATGTCTACCTAAGACTGTTTAAAGAAGGCCATCTAGACTTGTTAGGTAGTATTGGTATTACTTTAAACAACTTAAAGAAAAAATATGATCTAGGGAATGCTGTAAGGAGAGTAGAAATTGAATATAAGGAGCCCATTTTGTATGGTGATAGAATACAAGTTTTAACTAGACTGAGTAGAATAGGCCATACAAGTATAGACTACAGTCAACGGATAAAAACTAGAAATAAAGAAGTCGCTACAGCACATATGACAGTCGTTTTTGTAAGTGTTAATTCTATAACTGGTAGGCACAATCCTGTACAAATACCAGAAGACATCAGGCACAAGTTGAAAGACTATCTATTATATGAAGAAAAGTATGATGACTTCGGAGCGCCTATTGAAAGTGGAAGTTAAGAACTATTTCCACCTCAACACCACAAACATATGATCTTTTTCCAGCGGATCCAATTCCACCCTTTCCACTATCTTAAACCGCTTTGAAAGCTTCTCCAACTCTTGTCTGTAAATCTCCCTGGGATCCTTTGTGACATCTATAGATCTTGATTTAATTGCAATCATTGCAGTCCCTTGCGGCTTCAAAAATTTCTCACAATTTCTTATAAGTATCTCAGACTGATCATCTGTAGCCACATCTTGATAAACTATATCAGCCTTTTCAATCCAGTTATAAGCGTCAGGAAGTCGCGCATTTGCAAGAATAGGAATAATATTCGGCCTCGCCTCTGCTAGAACATTCAAATCCCTAACAGATCGCTCAGAAATCTCAACTGCATAAATCACGCCCTGCTCACCCACGATATCGCTGAAGTGGCTTGGTGTGGTCCCTGAAGAGGCGCCCAAATACAATACTTTATCGCCAAACTTCAAAGGAAAGTTTTTTAACCCCTTTGTTATAGCCGCAGCAGCCTTGCTTTTGTAAGCAACCCATTCCCTATATTCTGTTCCTTTTATCTTAACCAATTGCTCTGTATAAACTTTTTTGCCAGGAGACATGTTAGCTGTCAGCAATTTATTCCCTTCTTTCCAGACGCCAGAGAAAATTTCGTTCATATGTCTCTATTCTGGAGAAACAGATATTAAAAACAGAAAGACCCCTTTACTCTATCATTGGATAAGGCCCTATTTCAGGTTCCTTGTATCCAAGGTCCACAGACTTGACATCTGAAAGGTCAGCCAAGCTGTTCGCCTTCACAAAACTGTCTGATATTGTGTATAAAGTTTCGCCTATATACAAGGACCTTTGTACAGTGTCCCCAGCCCCGTAATAGTAGTATCCTGATTTCTTGAAGGATTCCTGATCAGCGACATGTGTTATCCTACCCTTCAACACAAACCCTTTATCTGAAGTCAACTCAAACACATAGGCGCCCTGGAATGTGTAATCCCCATACTGCGGTCCCCAGCTGTCAGGTTCCTGTGTTTTGTCCTTTATCTCTGAAAGCATGACTGGAATCACCAACAAATTTTTCTCCTTACTAAACAAGAAAGCCTTGTGGTCATGCAAAGCAAGTGATTCTGTTCCCCTATCTCCAATCAAATACTTGGACATCTCCTTTGGATTTTCTGGATCTGTCACATCAAATAAAGCCAACTTAACTCCCTGATACCATGCGAAGTCCAAATCCCTCTGACCTTTCAATTCCTCTGAGGCTTCAATTGTGTTCTTACCAATACCAATTATGTGGTTCTCGTCATATGGGTGCAGATAATCTGAATATCCAGGTATCTTGAGTTTACCCAAAAGCTTTGGGTTTGTTGGGTCCTTCAAATCTATAACAAACAACGGGTCAACCTTCTTGAATGTGACAACATAAGCCCTTTCTCCTAAAAATCTTGCAGAGTAAATTTTCTCACCCGGAGCCAGATCCTCAACCTTGCCAACAACATTCAAAACCCCTTTACCATCATCACCTAAAACATAAACATGGTTCTTAGATGTCTTGTCCCACACATCGCCTGTTGTGCTCGCAGTCCTGAAATACCCGTTAAACTCATCCATTGAAAATTGGTTCAATACATGCCCTGGGAATTCACCTTTTGCCACAGCCTTTATCTCACCGCCAGAAATCGAGATCTTGTAAACAACAGTCTTCTCTAAATCCTTACCTAACTCCATGACCTTTTCTGCAAACTTCTTCCAATATGCCTGGTTTTCTTCCCGAGACAAGTCTTTTGTATAGTTGAAAAAAACACCGGTTATATCATTTTGTTTCTGATAAGCATTTTTATCCTGTTTCGTATGGATCTCAGTTATTTTAGCCCCGACTTCTTGGGGTAAAATATCAACTAAAACTTTTACCAGTACATCCAAAGACTCTTTATTACTAACGACCTTTTGATGTGTTATGTAAATATTTTCCAAGGACACAAACATTTCCTCTGTTGATGCAAGCAAAAAGGTCTTTGTTTCTGGTTCGCTGTCAATGTTCTCTAAATCCAAAGAGCCAACCAAGGTGAACATATAGCTGTTTGCAGGTTCATCAAAGTAGTAGATATCCTCTGAACATTTGCTGATGCTTTTAGTGTTGCCGGCTATACACTTACTCATTGGCAAAACAATATCCGAGCCCCAAACATTATTATTTACAACAAAGTAAACCCTGTTACCTATCATCCTTGAATCAAAATATGAGCCGTTGAGTTCTATATTCTTTTTCATAGATGGGTTGGCCCTGTCTGTTATATCATAAACTCTGACAAACTCCTTTGATTGGTATCTTGGATAATATCTATCATCTATAACCGTGGAGCTTGCATATACTGGCCCTCTCTCTACATTTTCCCTTCCAAAAACAACCAACTTATCCTTGTTCACAAACATCTCGCTAACAGTACCATTAACTTCTATTGTTGAAAGTGTTTTAGCGCTGTCCACTGGATAGGCCTCGACAATCACAATCCTATTGCCACCAGAAATTGTGTAAATATATTTCCCATCTGTTTTTACAATATCAGCCTCGTCCACACCTTCTACCTGTATATTGGTTTTAGAAAAGTCTGTGGTTTGAGATGTGCCGCCGTCAGCCGTCACCGGTAAGGCAGTGGATTTTACAATGGTACCTTCCTGAAGCAGTCTAGATCCACCATAACCAACTGTATTATTACCAATAAAACTCTTAACTTCAACCAAAGAGGAGAACTTTTTCAAACTAGACAATTCTACCGTACTTGTGTTGGAAGGTGTTGGGGTCGGTTTTGGCCCAACCGCGCATCCGCTAACAAACACAATAGCAATGATTATCAACACAGATAGAATTTTTGTATTCATGATTGAATTATGGAATACCCGATATATTAACACTATCTATTTTGTTAGGTAAAAACCGAATGCCCAAACCCAGCTTTTATATTTCCAAGACCATAGTATAAACATGAAAAAACTCATCCTTCTTATCGCTGTCATGATCTTATTCTCGGGATGCGCTACCCAACCGGCAGCAACCACACCATCAAACACAGTCCAGATTAACCAGACAAATGAACCCACACAAACAAATTACCAAACAAGCCAACCAACCCCCACAGTCACAAAAACCACACTTACAAAAGTTAATTACCCCTCCGACAAACCGGTGTTTACAGCCAACACAAAAATCCAGGGAAAATACAATTTAATAGGCGAAGACTTCACCAATAAGGGCGTAGACACCTTTACCTTTGAATACTCTGCTGATGATTCAAACTGGAAACCGATAAAAGGCTTTAGAAGGGGGTTAAGGGGTGATGCTGAGGTTTTGTGGGACACAACAACTGTGGACAACGGTGATTATAAATTGAGATTGAAAATAAATTACAAAGACGGGACAAGCTTGGCAAGCGACATCCAACCTGTGGCAATAGACAACTCTATTGGCGTCAGCTCTTCATCCTTTTCCACCTTTGAGCAGACAGAAAACAAAATCAAGGATGGTGCCGTTGTCAGAACAAACAACCCACATATAATAATTGACCTCGCTTACAAGAATTCGCTCGACCAGTTTCTCGGACAAGGCAACAGCCTCGACCTTTTTGTGAACGGTAACAAGGCCTTTAGCTGGACATCCAGCAACATGAACATGTACTCTGCGTGGCGAGACCAGAAACAGGGAGATCTATACACAGCCAAAATATCAAACAACTTTGACCTACAACAAGGCTGCAATAACTTGGTTTTAGCAAACAACAATGGTAAAAAGTTTGCCAACATAAATATCAAGTTTTTGGCTGAAGGACAAGCAGATGACGGTAAGCCCTGCAGAACAACATGCGGTTGCAAATCAATGCAAGTAAGGACAGAAGGCGAGTCTGCACAGTATGATGGTTATGTCAAACAGAACGGTGAGATCAGGCCTGGAAAACTTAAACTCGGCTCCTTGAAAGAAGAGACCGAAACCAATATAAAGGTCGGGTTCTCACTTGAAGTGGTTGCTGAAATTGAGGGTGATCCAGATGTGTGCACAGAAGGCCAGAAAGTAAAATCAACAATAGAGCACATTCTTCCAAACGGCAGGAATGAAACTGTCCACTTCAACGGTCACATACCAGGGTTCGAGCCAGGGATGAGGGAAAACCCAACTGCGCCTGACGGCAGATACCCGTTCGGTGGCGAGCAATATGGCGATGATGATTTCAATGAACCTAACAGCATAAAGCTGCATACAGACAAAACAATATCATGGTCAGATTGGCCAAGATCCAACATACCAAAATCAACACTCGGCAGCTACAAAAGGGACGACGCATTTATTGCAGAAGTGTCTGGAGAAACCGGATCCTGTAGGTGCGAATTCAAACATAAAATACTTGTACAAAAAGCAGGTGATGGGTTCAATGTTGAGAACAATTTATATGACATTAATTGTGGGTAGATTATATCTTCTTGATCTGCTCCTCTAATTCCTTTTTCATCTTCTCTCCATCATCCCTTTCAGAGTAAGCATCAATCCTTGACGCTAGGCTCAATTTTGCTGCAATCAGCCTTGCAACTTTGCCTTTGTTCTCTTGCTTTGCTTGTTGTATTGCTGGGTGCGCGAACAGGACTCCGTATTTTGGGGCTTTCCCCTGGCCTTTTAAATGCCTAAACAAGGATTTCTCCGCGCCCAATAGTTGTATTGTTGATGATGGCATCCTTGCGATTTTGTCTAGCCCACCGGCAAGCTGTAAAATTCTCGAAGCAAGCAAAGGCCCTGCAATAGCAGACAAGTTTGGTATGGTCTCCTTTGATATTTTCTCCAAGTATTTTGCAAGGCTCTCCCTTAGTTTGTAGGAATTGGAAATGTTTGTTGCCAATTCTTGAACAGCCTGTACATCATCTTTCTCAAAATCCATTCCAGAAAATGTTTTCGCCTTTATTTTCTCATCCTTAACATCGTCCCTATGGCCATATTTTGAAATCAACTCAGCAAACTTTTCATTCGCCTGGATTGAGCGCACGATCTCCGGCGAGTGGAACCCATACCACTCCTTCAACCTCTCTGTAAACGTGTTTGTTGTCCTGTCCAGCTCATCAATCACACCGATCACGCTCATTATAATCCTGTCCTTCTTGGGTTTCTGGAGCTGCAACTTGTTTATCTCTATATTCACCTTGCTCAAAAATTGGTTCAGCTCCTGTTGGTTTTGCGCAAAACCAAGATCAAGCGCAAGCTTCCTAAATTGGGTATCCAAGAACTTTGTCCCTTGGTGACCCTTTTCCTGTAGGCAAACAATACCCTCTATACCGGTCAGTTTTTCCAAAACAACTTCTTTATATCCAGAGTTCTTCAGATCCTCTATAACCTGCTTTTCTTCTGTCAACAAGTCAGCCTGCTTGATTTTTTTGGCAGCTTCAACAGGGTTGTTCTGGAAAAGTTTATAGGTAAGTGTATTGTTGTCCTTGTCAAATGCAAATACGCCAATAAAATTGGTTGCTAGATACGCTTTCATAAGATACCTATTGATTTGATAGATAGGAATTTAAATAGCCTATCATCTCTAAGGCTTTCTTTGGGTTGCCCCTCCCTATTGGATAATAACAAGGGAAAACTTTGTATTTCTTTCCGCCTACTTTAGCTTCGCTAAATTGCGGTTTTCTTGACCTAACAGTTTCCTTGTAAAGGTCCGATATTTTAACATCGCGTTTCAGCAAAGCTTTTGTAGGAAGCAATCCAAAGGCGACTATTACCTTCGGGTTAACCAACCCAACCTCCTTCTCAAACAGGTGTGATTGTGATTTTATTTTCGAGACCGTCGGCAGTGCCGCATCCTGGCCAGTGCATTTAACAATGTTTGTTATGTATAGCTTCCTTGTTTTCAGATAGTCCAAAACCTTTTCCGCAAACCCATAAGACCAAGCGTTTTTGTTTTGGTTTATCTCGCCAAGAAGATCCTTATCAATCCAACCAACCTTTTCAAAAATATCCCATGGCCTCCTTCTCCCGATAAATGGGAACCTGAGGCCTTTCCAATCCCTGTGCGAACTGATATTCCTGGATGTGGGATTTATAAAAACTATCATTAGGTCTGGGTTTTTTGTTTCCCCTGCACCCAGGATGTGTTGCAGCTGGTTGCTTTCGCTTTTACAAAAAGAGCAGTTGTCTATCTCTTTCCAAACATCCTCAAGCGTATACATAAGGGAAAATGCGGGAGGCAGGATTCCTGAACCGCGGGGGCACATCCCCCTCAGTCAGCATCTCACTGTTAGATGAGTGCTGAGATGTCTCGTGTCTACGAGACACGATTTCAAGCTCCTCCTGATCCCCCTATTACTGGTTTTTTGGATCAGAAAGTCTTGGCGATTTTTCGAACCTGCGAAGCTACTAAAGCACTGGGTCCTAAGCCCAGCCCCTTTGGCCAGTCCCAAACCCTTTGCCTGGAAGCCGTAAAAAATTTCTGAGTCGAAACGAGGAAATTTTTAGGCTCCTTTTTTGCTTAAGCTTTTGTGACAAAAGCTTACTTGGGTACCCCCGCAAACGCTCCCGACGGGATTTGAACCCGTGTTACTGGATGTCTTTTCACTGTAGGTTCCAGACCGAAATGACGAAGTCATTTCCAATCTTCTGCCTACTCAACACTTTCGAATGTTGCAAACGAAAGTCCAGAATCCTTGACCGGGCTAGACGACAGGAGCATCTATACAATTAGTAGAGAGTTACTTTTAAATACTATTTTCTCCTCGTCAAAAGATAATTAAACAGCTCAGCTATTTCAGGGTCTTTTGGGTGGTTTTTCGCGTCTGCAAACCACTTATCAAAATTATAGCCCTTCTGCTCATATGTAAGCGCCTGAAGGAACATCTCTATCTTGTCAACGCTCCTCACAAAAACAGCCTCCTTTGTTTTCTGCTCTTCAAATTCTGTCCACGTGTCTAAAACATCCTTTCCAAAATCACCAAGAAAGCCAGCCAGCTTCTCCATAGCCTCTTTTTCCAGCTTATGCTTCTCGCCATCTGTTATCCCATGGTTACCTTTAGCCCTTTGTATATCCTCTTTTTTGTGCACAGTCAGTTTCCAATCAACCAATATGTCGCCTGTTTGAGATTCTGCCAGTTCATGCACAATCGCCATCTTGATCGCCTTTGAAAGGTCTATATCTTTCCTTTTCGCCCCCAGGACCAATGTCATCAAGGACATGCCAAAGCAGTGGTCAGCTATATGCTCCGGCTCTTTGACACCATCAACAATCCAACCGCTCCTGCGCATTTCCTTGAGCTTGTTTATTTCCTGATAGAATTTGATAATATTGTCCATATAACTTACTCACCAAACCGCAAAAATACTAAATGGGCCCACCAGGAATCGAACCTGGATCCGTCGCAATTTAAAATCCTTTTCCGTGAACGCTTTTTGCAAGCCCGCATCGAAAAAGGGTTCCGTCAAGCGACTATCCTAGCCAGTATCTGGTGGAAGTTGACTGTTGCCAACTTCTTACCTTTAGACTATGAGCCCAGATGTACATATTCTATAGTTTGTCTTTATATTTCTCAAAAAATATTGGGAGCTGCGAGTGTATGGTCTTTGGGAGCTTATCTAAAGTGAACCATCCTATCTGATCGAATTTGTGGGGCTCGCCTATCCTGATTTTTGAGGAATCTACCAAAACTTTGAAATCGAGAGCTACCCAATGTGTCTTCTTTCCGTTATGCGTTCTGTGTATATCCCTAAAACCAAGAAACTCAGAAGCCAAAACATCTGCGCAGTACTCCTCCTTTATCTCCCTTTTCAACGCCTCTTCCACATGTTCATCAAAATCGATAGCCCCACCACCAATATCCCATGCACCGTGCTCGTCTTTTGTATTTGAAGTCCTTCTGGCCATTACAAAATTTCCTTTTCCATCATGACAAAGATAAACTACACAGACGCCTGTGCAATCTATGCCTTTTACAGTATTTTTTTCCATAACTCAAAACCAATAAATGGGCCCAGAGAGAATTGAACTCCCATCTCAACCGTGTGAGGGTTACGCCTTTCGTTCGCGTCCTAGCCATTGTCTAAACCCTTTTTCTTTGGAAGCCGTAAATTTTCTGAGCCGAAGCGAGGAAATTTAGGCTCCTTAAAGTTGGACACTGATCAGCAGATCAGTGTCGTCCCTTCTTTGCTTAAGCTCTTTTCTTGAAAAAGAGCTTACTAGACTATGGGCCCTATATCTACAATAAAAGAACTATCTATTTTAAATAATCTAGTATGTCAGCCAAGCTATTGGAATTGAGGGCTAAATGGGCCGACTTTTTCAAATTCACATCTGTTGTGTTGAATGCAACTGAAAGCCCGACAAACTTGAATGTTGGCAAGTCCTCTGGGTTCGAAGTTACAAAGGCAGTCTCGCTCATCTTTGCATCTTCTCTATAAGAGAACTCCCTTATTGCAGCGAGCTTGTCCACCCTATTATCTGGGGTTGGGTGTGTTGGCACAGTGTCATAAGCATATCCCTCCCTTGTAAAAACAACCCTATTGTAAGCAGTGTACTTCGCTCCAATCTTGGTTGCGATCTCAGATACAACAAATGAAGGTGAATCAGAAACAATCGCGCTGATAATTTTCTTTTCTTTCAAGGCTTTCACAACAGTGCCGACACCGTTAACCAGTGTTGGCTCATTCCTAAAAAGTGTGGTCAGCTTGCTGATATTCACATTCGCGGCTTTCCAGGCCTTATACTCCTCTTTCTTTGCTTCTTCCCTACTAATCCTTCCAGCAAGATGCTGAGCCCAGAAGTTTGGGATATTATAAGTTTTCCTGATGTAGTCCCAAGGGTTGTCTGCCCCCTGCAAACTAATCAAAACGCCTGTTAGGCCAAAGGCTACGAACTTGATTCCCATAATATTATATGTATAGTAAAAAATAAAAGCGCCGAGGACAGGAAACTCGATTGGAAGCAGGTTTTATACGTGTCTGCTTCGTCCTTTTCGAACCTGTGCTCCCCGAAGGGAACTCGCTCACAAGGGTTGGAAAATGATCTTCAGATCATTTTCGGCCTTTCTTTTTGTCCCTCATACAAGACTGAAACTCGTCATATTACGGGTGGAAGCTGATTTAGATCAGCTTCGGTCTTCCTTTCCGCCTATCCGAGTCAAGCCATCAAGTCATCGAAACTCAAGGCGAGCGCATGTGTGGAACCTTTCCTTTTTGGAAGGCGTAATTTTTGCGAAGCAAAAATAGCCTCCTATTTTGGCTTAAGCCTTTTTCACAGAAAAGGCTTACCACTCTGCCACCTCGGCAATATTTGCTGGAAGCTGATTTTATCAGCTTCTGTTTGTTGGAAACCTGCAGAGAAATAGGATCCGGTTCCCTCACCACAGGTAACATATAACAGTTATCTGTATAGTGAGATCACCAATAACACAAAGTGTGTTACCTATGGTGACCACCCCTCCACACGTTTCGACTTATGACTAATATACTCACAGATTAGTTTTTAAAGGTTTGTTTACAATAACTAGCCTATGATATCAGAAGATAAACGAAGGGGTCTTTTAGTAAAGGCAGATGGAACAACTGAATTTCAGGACATAGACATTTTAGCATCTGGGGTTAGAACGGGCAAATTAAGATACAGAGACGGTGTCTATAAAGAAATCGATACAGAAGAAGAGGGGCAGAGTTATACAGCTAAAATAGGGTTTGGCGATTAAAGCTTCAGATTGTGCTTAAACCCAGAACCCTTTGCTTTTTCAACAGACCACGCATCCTCTATAAGCATGTCAGGCACATCGCCGTCTAAAACAGGGTAGGCAAGCTTGCATGCAGAACAGGTCAAAAACATATTCTGCTCTTTGATGTCGCCTTTGCACTTTGGGCAGGCCATTATTTTCAGAAGGTCTTTTTTCACAGCCATATAAACTTTTAAGAAAAGTTTAATCAAAAACTCCCTTTACTATATTAAATACCCTGTCCGGCTTTATATACATTGGTTTTGTTTTCAGAACTTTGCCTATAGCCGCCAGTTTTTTGCCCGCATAAACTGCTATAAAACGATCTTTCTCTAAACCCTTATCAGCGACCTCTATATCTTCTGCAGCCAAAAATTTCCCATTTAGGACATTTTGCAAAAATTCCTTTTTCACACAAACTTTTTTCACCCCAACCTTTCCCAAAATTTCTTCTAAACTGATTATATTATTTGTTTCAAGCTCATCAAAACCAACACACTGCGAGACACCTATTTTATCTACAGCCGTGCGCCTTAATCCAACCATCTGCGCGCCGCAGCCCAAATCTTGGCCAACACCATGGATAAACTTTCTCACATAGAAGCCGGCTTGGCACTTTATTTTGAACTCAACTATGCGTCCGCTAATGCCCAAAACATCAATAGAATAGATTTGCCGTTCCCTTTCCTTTCTCGCAACAGCTGACCTCACAGGCGGTAGCTGCTTTATTTTTCCCACAAAGCCTCTCAGGGTCGCAGTAACTTGTTTTTTGTCAACGTTTTTGTGCAATAACATCTTTGCAGCATACTCTTTGTCCAATCCCATAAGCAGCGGCATCGCCTTTGTGGCTTCGTCTAAACAGATAACAAGCACGCCTGTGGAGCCTGGATCTAGGATGCCGGTGTTCCCGGCCTTTTTAGCTCCAACAGCCTGCCGCACCTTCTCCGTGACCTCCCTGCTCGTTATTCCTGCCGGTTTATCCAAAAGGACCACACCATTAACCATATAAATCTTAAAACCTACGGTTTCATGTGCCACAGCACATGAGATGAGGCACATCTCGTGAGCAAAGCCTCACGATTAAGGAATCCCTCATATACAATTATAATATAAACGGATTTGTCTAATAAGAGTAGATAAGAATTAGATTCCTATGTCCAAGACACAAAAGTTCCCGGAAGCAGAGGGCAGATTATTTACAAGGGTTTTTGTCTGCAGGCAGTGCAATTCCAAAATAAGAGCAGACAGCCTTAAAGTCAGGTCTGGCCAAGTCAAGTGCAGAAAATGCAACTCAACAAAACTAAGGCCAAAACACAAGGACCTAAAAGGCGCGTAACCCTTTTCTGTTAAGTCAGTTCAAAAGCGTTAACGGAAAATATCTTTTAATGTTCTTATGAATCCTTATATTGAAATTCTGAGGCCGCTGAACTGCATAATGTCTGCGATTGCAGTGCTGATTGGTGGAATTCTGGTTTTAAGAAGTGTAAGCCTCTCCATTCTTTTGGGCATAGTTGCAGTGGTCCTAGTCACGGGTTCTGGAAACGTAATAAATGATTATATTGATGTTCACGCTGACAGGATAAACCGCCCCAAAAGGCCAATACCTTCTGGAAAGATAAAGCACAAAACAGCGTTAGCCTACTGCATCCTGCTTTTCGCAGTTGGGATAGGCCTCGCAGCATATGTAAATGTTATTGCCATGTTAATCGCAGTGGTAAACACACTAATTCTGATAATGTACTCCACAACATTCCAGCACAAAGTTTTTATCGGCAATGCTGTTGTGGCGTATCTTGTGGCATCCACGTTCCTGTTTGGCGGTGCAGTTGGTTTAGGCCAGAACATAAATCTGGGCTTGCTCACCCTGCCTCTAATTTTGATGGTGTTGTCCGGATTATCAAACTTCAGTAGGGAAATAGTGAAGGATTTGGAGGATTTGGAAGGTGACCGCGCCTCATTCTTGAAGAGGATAAAAAACAAAGTAAAGGGCGCACTTGAACGGTTTGGCATCGGCTCAGCGCAGTCAAAGCTTTCCGAAAAAGCTTACGTCGCAACCGCAATCACCTCGCTTGCAATCGCGATCATAATCTCACCACTGCCTTACATGTTAAACATACTAAGCCTGAGTTACATCATTGTTTTGATTCCAACAGACATCGCCTTTGCCCTGAGCATCTACACACTAGCTAACAGGAACTCAAAAAACAGGTATTCAAAAACACAAAAAAGGATAAAGATTGGGATGCTGCTCGGCCTGCTTTCATTCATAGTCGGGATACTTGTGAAGATATAGGTTTTTAAAGGGGAAAATAAAATAGATTTGAGGGGTTAGTTTTATGGGACAATATAGTATTGTATCGAACAGGGTTTTGAAAAACAAGGCAGGCGAAGACAAAGGAGTGTTGAAGGTCTTGGTAAAAACCGGTTCTACAATCGCTGATGTAAGCTATAGGTGCCCAGAGTGCGCCAATCAAGAACAACTGCAGCTGGAATGGGCTAGGCCTTTGATAGTTACATGCTCCAAGTGCTCAAACAAGATGAAGATGGAGAAGCTCAAGGACGAGATAAAGAAGCAAAAGAAAAAGGAAAAGGTAGAGACAGAGAAGAAATTAATGGCGTTTAAGGCATGACAGGACGAAACAGATCTAAGATCTGTTTCCATTTAAGTCCACAATTCCAATTCTATGAATTCTCCGACAGTTGCTGTCATTGGCGGAAGCGGCATTGAAGGAATGTTTGAGACCTCCACTGATATTGAAATAAAGGCGGTCTACAAATCCCATTCTAAACAAATAAAAAAATCCTTTATGGCCAAAGAAGTCAGCATAAGCGGTTCCTGTTTCTTGTACGTGAA
>Ga0209541_10000627_pt1 | contig 69787 bp, 70 predicted proteins | sample RifCSPlowO2_01_FD_184027 | JGI IMG/M metagenome (GOLD analysis project Ga0209541, IMG submission 184027) | Groundwater microbial communities from Rifle, Colorado - Rifle CSP2_plank lowO2_0.1 (SPAdes) (version 2) | ecosystem: Environmental > Aquatic > Deep subsurface > Groundwater | place...
AGTTCAGATTTGAGATAGATGACGATGGGAAACCGTGGTGGGTCGTGCCTCTTTTCAAACCAACCATATCGTGGGGCGGCGAGAAAGTTACGGGCATTTTGTTGGTTGACCCAGCCAGCGGAGAGATATTCCAGAAACAGATGCATGAGGTCCCCGCGTGGGTTGATCGCGTTGTCCCCGAACGGTTTGTGGAAAACTATCTCTCATGGGCCGGTGAGTATGCCCATGGGTGGTACAATAGTTGGTGGGGAAAAAAAGATCTCACTGAACCGGAATCCCCCACACTCATTTACGGAGCTGATAATCAGCCGGATTGGGTGAGCGGTGTTACTTCCACGAACAATAACGACGAGTCGCTCGTTGCCCTGGTCTACACAAACTCTCGCACGGGGAAGTCAGTCCGCTATGTAGTCAAGGGAGGAGGGACAGACGCTGCTGTGCTTGACGCGGTGGACAAGAACCAAGATGTACAGCTCAAGCGCCTCCACGGTGTTGGTCCACAACTCTACAACGTCTACGGAACCATGGCATCTGTGGTGCCGCTTCTCAATGAGAGCCACGCTTTTCAGGGTGTCGCGGTTGTGAACATTGAGAAGATACAAATGGTCGCAGTGGGAATAAACCAGCACGAAGCGATGCGGAAATATCAGGTGCTTCTCTCGCAGTCTGGTCAGACAGTGGTTCCCGATGGTGCGCACGAGGTGATTAAAGTTGAGGGGGTAGTGGACAGGTTCTTTCTTGAGAGCAGTATCTATTCCCTCCATCTTGTGGGCGTTCCCCATGGGTTTACCGGAGGGAGCGCAGGTTTCCCAAAACTCCCTTTCTCCAAACCAGGGGATCGGGTGCAGATTGAATACTTCGCTTCGGGTGAGGATGTTGTGCCTATGCAGAAGTTTGAAAACCTTTCTCTCCCGCTTAGCGCAACCAACGCTCAACAAGAGGTTCGTGCTCGAGTTAGAGAACGGGGTGCCAGCGCGCGGACGGAGGCAGATGTACGGAGCGTCCGTAGCCGCGTTGAAAGCATGACCACAGACGAACTTAAGGAGCTCAACGAGTTTCTTCGTTCGCGCAAGCAGTAGCTTTTTGGTTTCAATAGGATGCACAGACCACGCGCGTGGTCTGTGCTTTTATATTCGCGACCCCTTTTGACTTTTTGTTTTTTTTCTATACCATATACTACATACTACTTATGACTCCCGAAAAAACATATCTTAGTCAGGAAAAATTTGAAGCGCTCAAGAAAGAGTTGGCACATTTGACGACGGTACGGCGGCGCGAAGTCGCGGAGAAGCTTGAATATGCGAAGTCGCTTGGAGACCTTTCCGAAAACTCGGAATATCAGGAAGCACGCGAAGACCAAGCGTCCGTAGAAGAGCGCATCGCAAAAGTAGAATACATTATCCGCTCGGCGGAGATTGTTTCCCATGAGTCGGGAGATACTGTTTCCATCGGTTCAAAGGTAACGCTCAAAAGAGAGGGCGGAGGCGAGGAGATCTATGAAATCGTCGGAGAAGAGGAGTCCGACATTGCCCAAAAAAGAATCTCAAACCGGTCACCCATTGGTGTCGCTGTCATCGGCAAGAAAAAAGGAGACGAGGTAATAGCGCGAACACCGGTAGGCGAGAAACACTACAAGATCACGCGGGTGGAATAAGAAATAATTTAAGATTTAAGATACGCGATTTAAGATTTAAGAAATCGTACATTACTTTTCTTTTTCTAAATCATAAATCTGAAATCAAAAATCATACATTAGCGCATGGCTTCGTTAGGAGAACTACGCGATGAGCGCATAAAAAAGAGTGCTCTTCTTAAGGAGAAGGGTGTTTCTCCGTATCCTGCCACTGTACGGCGCGATAAAACAGTAGGCGAGGTTATCGCCAACTTTTCTTCCCTGGAGGCAGAAGGGAAAGAACTTTTTCTTCTAGGCCGTGTGAGGACGTGCCGTAGCCAGGGCGGCCTCTCCTTTTTCAACTTTGATGACGGTACGGGGGTATTCCAGGGACTCATCAAAAAAGACGAGATAGGGGAGGAATCATTTTCTCTCTTTAGCGAGACAGTAGATGGCGGGGATTTCCTCGGCGTCGCAGGAACGCTCTTTCTCACGAAACGTGGTGAGAAAACCATCGCCGTTCGCGAGTGGAAGATGCTTGCGAAGGCACTCCGCCCTTTGCCCGACAAACGGGAGGGGCTCCACGACACCGAGGAGCGGCTACGAAGGCGCTATTTGGATACCACTACCGACGAAGCGACAAAAAATCTCTTTGTAAGGAAGTCGCGTTTTTGGCAAGCGACGCGCGAATTTCTCCTCCGCGAAGGAGGACTTGAGGTGGAAACTCCCGTGCTTGAGCTCATCCCCGGCGGGGCTGACGCAGAGCCATTCAAAACGCATCATAACGCGCTTGATGTAGACCTCTATCTTCGCATTTCTCCTGAATTGCACTTAAAGCGGCTTATCGTGGGCGGCTACAACAAAGTGTTTGAAATTGGCCGCATCTTTAGGAACGAAGGTATGGATCGCGAACATTTGCAGGATTATACCCAAATGGAAATGTATTGGGCGTATATCGGTTACGAAGAGATGATGTCTCTCGTGGAGCGGCTCGTGCGGCATGTCGTTACCAAGACGCTCGGTTCCTCCACGCACCAATTTAACGATACGACAATTGACTGGGCGGCCCCCTGGGTGCGCATTGATTACTACGAAGTATTTGCTCTGCATACCGGTCTTGATTTGGGGAACGTAACGGAAGCGCAGCTCAAAGCGTATGCCGAGAAAGAAGGCATAGATACTGGTGCGCATATCGGTCGTGGTCGCCTTATTGACGTGATTTTTAAAAAGAAAGTTCGCCCGCACCTTATAGCACCGGGGTTTCTTCTGTTGCCTCCAGTAGATATTGAACCCCTTGCAAAACGGTGGGCGAAGGACCAGAACCGCGTAGAGCGGTTTCAGATTGTTGCCTGTGGCTCGGAACTTGGCAAAGGATTTTCGGAATTGAACGACCCCCTAGACCAGCGCGCGCGGTTTGTGGAGCAAGCGAGGCTTCGCGAGGCAGGAGACAAGGAAGCACAGATGATGGACGAAGATTTTGTGGAAGCACTTGAATACGGCATGCCTCCGACAGCGGGGTTTGCCTACTCCGAGCGCCTCTTCGCGTTTCTCATGAACCTGTCCGTCCGCGAGACGGTATTTTCTCCTCTCATGAAGCCACGGTGAGATAACCATAAACAGTTCGCCGCTTCACGCTGTCCGTGTGAAGCGGTTTTCTTTATGGTTCATTTCTGCCTGCAGGGTAGTAAACTTTGCTTCACTACCCTGTGGATAACTATGCTATGCGGGTAGCTGGAAGTGGGATATAGTTTAATCAAGTGGGATGAAGTGGAAAGCACTCGGATAAGTGGAAAAATACTCTATTTTTACTTTGCGGTTTTTATAGAGCTTCCTTTTTCCACTTATCCGTAGCATTCCCACCGTATTAATTTAGGATTTAGGATATAAGATTTAAGATTTTGTTTTACAGCAATGAATAGATGTTGTCTTTTGTAAAAAATTCTTAAATCCTAAATCTTACATCTTAAATTCTGAACATGCTCATTGGGGAATACCGGCACACCATAGATACGAAGAAACGGTTGTCACTGCCGGCAAAGTTTCGGAAGGAGCTCGGAAAAAAAGTGGTCATCGCGCAGGGGTTGGACAACTGTCTTTTCGTCTATCCGGAAAAAGGGTGGGAGGCATTTTCGGCAAAGCTTCGCGGACTTTCTATGGGGCAGGCGGCGATGCGGAAGTTTAATCGTTTTATGTCTTCCGGCGCGATGGACGCGGAGATTGACTCGCTTGGGCGTATTCTTGTCCCCGATTTTTTAAAAAACTATGCGGGACTCAAAGAGAAGGTGGTGCTTATTGGCGTGAACGACAGAGTTGAAATATGGAGTGAAGAAGCGTGGGCTTCTTACAAAAAGCAAGCAGAAAAGGACATGGGCGCACTCGCGGAAAAGCTGGGAGAGATTGGCGCGGTCTAGAAAACGTAAAATGCAAAACGAAAAGCGCAAAGTGTTAAATCCAAGGCAATGTCTTCGCTGAAGGCGGATCCTCCTCCGGAGGATAAATGCCCCGATCTTTTCGCCGTTTTGATTTTGACCTTCATTTGGAGCACTTTGGCACATTTTGAATTTTTGACACTTGACAAATACATAATAATAAGTTAGTCACGGAAGCATGGCTGAACACATTCCCGTACTCAAAAAAGAGGTGATTGACGGCCTTCTCCTTGCGGATGGCGACAGAGTGTTTGACGCCACTCTCGGTGGCGGAGGACATGCGCAGGCCATCTGTGGAGCGATAGGGAAACGCGGCACGCTCGTCGGTACTGACCTTGATGAGGGGGCACTCCGGCGCACAAAAGAAAGTACGAGAGGATGCGCGGGGACTGTCCGTCTCGTAAGGGAGAATTTCCGGAATGTGGATGTAGTGTTGGAGAGAGAGGGGGTTTCTACGATAGACAAGGCGCTTTTTGACCTCGGGATGAGCTCCCTGGAGCTTGACGCATCGGGGCGCGGATTTTCTTTCAAAAAAGACGAACCGCTCCTCATGACTTTTGATTCCAGTCCGACGTACGGGGCGCATACCGCAGAGGAAATTGTGAATGCATGGCCCGAAGAGGAGATCGCACGCATCTTGAAAGAGTATGGAGAAGAGCGTTTTGCCAGGCGCATTGCACAGGCGATAGCACTTCGCCGGAAAGTGAAAAGAATAGAACGTACAGGGGAACTCGCAGAAATTGTATCCGCAAGTATCCCCGCGCGTTTCCGGCGGTCTGATTCCCCTGTAAAAACATTTCAGGCATTGCGTATTGCGGTGAATGATGAGCTGGGAGCACTCAAGGAAGGACTTGAGAAGGTAGCGGCACACCTTGCGCCCCAAGGGAGAATCGCAGTTATCTCATTTCATAGTCTGGAAGACAGGATTGTAAAACGGTACTTCAGGGAGCTCGCCACAGAAGGAAAGTTTCGCATCGTCACCAAAAAGCCCATAGTGCCGAGCGAAGAAGAGGTGATGCGAAACCCCCGTTCCCGTAGCGCGAAGCTTCGCATTATAGAAAAGTGCCAATCGTAAAACGTAAAACGCAAAACAACAACATCAAAACAATACTATTTTGACTTTTGAGCTTTACTTTTTGCATTCTTATCATGTCCCTCTACGTTACCCGACAAATCAATACTCCTGAAAAACGCATATTTTGGATGCTCATAGGCGCCCTTCTGTGCACATTTCTTTTGTACGGGTATTTTGTCCAGCTTTCCATCCAGGCAATCCTCCAAAGGTCAGAGACTGCGCGCGAGGTAAAGGAACTCAACGTGGCGTTGGGCGAGCTTGAATCGGAATATAACACTGAACGAACAACACTTACCTACGCCCGTGCGCGCCTGCTTGGCTTCTCCGAACCAGAAAAACGGAGTTTCGCAACACGTATACAATTGTCGCAAAGAGACGAAGTCATCCGTTAGTGGCTTCGTGGGAATCCACCTATTTCGTGGTATAGATACATACGGTATAGTCGAGACCCGCAGTAGAGAGCACTCTGCGGGTCTCGCTAAAATTACCACTACACCGATACAGAAGATACATGACCGAAGTGCATTTCAGACGGATACGAGCCCTTTCTCTCATGGTCATTCTCGGAGGGACTCTCTTCATCGCCCGCCTTGCAGTACTCCAAATCTCTCGCGGCGATGCGTTTGAAGAAGTTGCTGCGCTCCAGTATGTTGCACCTGCAAGCGATAGTTTTTCCCGTGGGACAATTTTTTTTCAGAACAAAGATAGTGGTTTGCCTCGTACGCAGGCGGCGACGATAAAAAGTGGTTTTACGCTTGCCATTAACCCCCTAAAAATAGGAAATTCACAGATGCTCTGGGACACGCTCTCGCCGCTCCTGCCTCCGCTTGAGGAGGGAGAGTTTTTTTTGAAGGCAAAGGGAAAAGATGATTCGTATGAGGAAATCGTGCGCCGCCTCCCGCGTGCGACAAAAGAGGCGGTAGAGGCGCTTCATCTCCCGGGCGTCCACTTTACGGAAGAACACTGGCGATATTACCCGAGCGGGTTGCTCGCGGCACACACGCTTGGGTTCGTAGGGTTTGATGAGGACGTGCGCTCAGGGCAATATGGCGTGGAGCGGTATTACGACGAGACGCTCTCGCGCGGGAGCGAGGGATTCCGGGTGAATGTGTTTGCTGAAATCTTCACCACTATTGGAAGCGCGCTCTTTTACGATAGCGCGTCTTCGCGCGAAGGGGATATTGTGTTGACCATAGATAGAGAGGCGGACCGTTTTTTAGGGAATGAACTGGATGAAGCCCTCAAGAAATGGGGCGCTCAAAGTGGCGGAGGCATTATCATACATCCACGGACTGGTGAGATATACGCGATGGAAGCGCGGCCCACTTTTGATCCGAATACCTTTGGCGAACGCAATGACTATACGATATTCAAAAATCCTCTCGTGGAGGATGTCTTTGAGATGGGCTCCATCATGAAGCCGCTCACCATTGCCTTTGGTCTTGACGCGGGAGTGATTACTCCGAGGAGTACGTATTATGATACCGGCGTTGTGAAAGTAGGTGACGCTGATATAGCAAACTATGACGGGAAAGCTCGCGGCACGACTCCCATTCAGGAAATTTTAAATCAATCGCTCAATGTTGGTGCTGTGCATGTGATGCAAAAAATAGGAACCGACACCTTCGCACGGTATATGTCTGACTTTGGGTTCGGTGAAGAGACGGGGATTGACCTTCCGAACGAAGTGCGGGGTTTGGTCGGAAACCTCAATACGAAGCGAGAGGTTGAGTTTGCGACTGCCTCGTTCGGACAGGGATTTGCGGTAACCCCCATCAGTATTGTGCGAGCCTTGTCAGCGATTGCGAACGGGGGTATTCTCGTAACACCGCGAGTGGTAGATACCATAGAATACACCCTTGGTTCTTCAAAGCAGGTGGGATATGGGGATGAAAAAAGGGTTTTAAAAAAGGAGACCGCTGAAGAGGTGACGCGCATGCTTGTGGAGACGGTGGATACCGCACTCCTCGGAGGAACCGTAAAACTCCCTCATTGGAGCATCGCCGCAAAAACAGGGACTGCGCAGGTTGTGGACACGGAAGGAAAGTATTACGAAGATAAGTTCCTGCACTCGTTCTTCGGCTATTTCCCGGCGTTTGATCCACAGTTTCTTGTTTTCTTGTACATTGTTGACCCGCATGGGGCCACATTTGCATCGGAAACGCTCACGGGTCCGTTCATGGACATTGCAAAGTTTCTCTTGAGCTATTACACGGTACCGCCGGATAGGTAAAGAAAGCTTAAAATGCAAAGCGAAAAATGTAAAGCGTAAAACGCAAAACAACAATTAAAAACACAAAATTTAAACACGACTATTTCTGATTTTTCCTCCGACCGCGTGCCGCCACTAGCTTCAGCGGTGGCGCAAGGAGGATCCGCCTTCGGCGGAGAACTTTAAATTGTTGTTGTGCACTTTGCCTTTTTAACTTTGCACTTCGGGTATACATCAGAAGATGAAATCTTTAGCAAAAAAACTCATTGCATCCCTGCTCACCGTTGAAGCGCGGCTCGTGCTTTTTCGGTATCGCCCGAAGATTGTGGCGATAACCGGTAGCGTGGGTAAGACCGCGACTAAAGATGCCGTGTACACAGTGCTCAAAGAAATCATGTCTGTGCGAAAAAGCGCAAAGAGTTTTAATAGTGAGCTCGGCATCCCGCTCACCATCCTCGGCGTGGAAGAGAGCGGATGGGGGAGCGCGTCTCGGTGGTTTTCAATACTCTGTGGCGGTCTTATAAAAATACTCTATGCGCCGGGGTATCCGGAATGGCTCGTGCTTGAGGCAGGGGTAGACCGCCCTTACGATATGGCACGGCTTACGCGCTGGCTCTCGCCCGATTGCGTGGTCATCACGCGCTTTGCCGATGTGCCGGTACATCTTGAGTTTTTTCCTTCCCGTACCGCACTCATTGAAGAAAAGCTCCTTCTTGCGCAGTCGGTGCGCACAGGCGGTTTTCTCGTGCTCAATGCAGACGATACAGACCTTGCCCAGTTTGTACCACCGACAGGTGTACGCGTGCGCACATATGGAAAGCATCCGGAAGCGTCTCTCTGCATCTCCGATGCAAGAATCGTCTACGACAAGGAGAACGCGGTGCCGAAGGGCGTATCGTTCGTGCTCGCGTCACGCGGCGAATCGCACACGCTCATGCTTAGAGGTACGCTCGGGCTTCACTTTGCCTACGCGCTTGCCGCCGCGTGCGCCGTGGGACAGGAGCTCGGTGTCTCGCTTTCTCATGCGGTCTCTGCGCTCGCAGATTTTCCTCTTCCTCGCGGGCGGATGCGTCTTTTAGAGGGTGTACAGGGAAGCATCGTCATAGATGACACATATAATGCCTCGCCAGTGGCGCTTCATGCCGCGCTCTTGGCGCTCCGCGAGCTTTCGGTTAGGGGAAGGAAAATAGTTCTTCTAGGAGATATGCGCGAACTTGGGGCAGAAGAGAAACGTGCGCATGAACAGGCGGGCGAAGATGTAGCAGAAGTCGCAGACTACCTTTTTACTGTCGGCACATCCTCTCTAGGCACGCACGAGGCGGCGCGAAGAAAAGAGATGTCTTCCGAGCGTCTCCGTCACTTTGACTCGTCAGAAAAAGCAGGCCTTTTTCTTAAAGAATTTTTACGTGACGGAGATGCAGTGCTTGTGAAAGGTTCACAAGGTATGCGCATGGAAAAGGCAGTTGCGATAATCCTCGCACATCCCGAAAAGAAAAATGAATTGCTCGTGCGGCAGGAAAAAGAATGGGAGAAAAAGATTTAAGATTTAAGATTTAAGATTTTTTGAGTATTGTTACCGCGGAAAGTGAAAAGTCAAAAAAACGGCCCCAACAGATGTTCTCGCACATCGTAAAATATACTGCAGATCGTATTTTGTTTTTTGTCAATAATGTGGGGTGGTTCGGCGCGGGGTAAAATAAAGTGTAATGTGGAATAGTAAAGAATCCAATGCCGCGAAAATGACGGGAGTCGCGGTTTTTTTTCTCACCTTTTTTGGGCTACTTTTTGTCGGCTCTAGCTTGCCTCTGTTCTCTCTTGCGCGAGCACAGCTTGCTTCCCTTTTCTTTGCCGATGACCTCACTCCTCAAGAGATACAGGAACGGTACTGGGGGAAAGAACTCACGGTCCTCATTGTGCCCGGGCACGATAACGTAGATGGCGGCACCTCCTACAAGGGGGTTTATGAGGCGGAGTATACGGCAAAAATTGGCGAGTATCTCTACGACTATTTAAAACAAAACGCACACATCAAGCCGATTCTCGTGCGCAACAGAAACGGCTATGTGAAAGAGTTTGCCGACTATTTTGCTCGGGAGGAGCCCGCGATACGAAACTTTATCACCCAAGCTCGGGGGCGGTTTCAGAACCTTAGCTCCTCCGGCGCGGTGGAGACACTCCCGCCACCTATCGCGCATATACGGGCAAGTTCGCGCACCACGAAGGTGTTGTACGGCATCAATAAATGGGCGAATGAACGCGACGTGGACATAGTCATTCACATCCACCTGAATGATTATCCACGAAAAGCATGGAACACACAGTATGATGGCTTCAGTATCTATATTCCTGACCCTGCATTTCCAAACTATGCGGCAAGCCGGGGCATCGCGGAGTCGCTCAAAAATACGTTTGCGAAGTACTGGGCAGAGAGCAATTTGCGCCTTGAAGAAGGGACTATAATAGAAGACCCGGATTTGATTGCGCTTGGCTCGTACGGGACACTTCGCGCGGCAAGCGTGCTCCTGGAGTATGGCTACATCTATGAACCGAGGTTTCAGACCGAGCTTCTCTTGAAGGAGGCGGCGTTCCGGACATACCAAGGGCTTCTCCCGTATTTTGGCGATACTGTGGTGAAGGACGAGTTTGCCTGGCTCCTCCCCTATGAATGGGAGAAGACAGTACGCTATGGAGCGCTCAAGAATAACGATGTGGCGGCGTTTCAATCGGCACTTTTAAAACTGGGATTCTACCCGCCTTCGGGGAGCACATTCCGCGATTGTCCGGTGAGCGGTAACTTTAAGGATTGTACGCAAAAGGCGCTCGGTGCCTTTCAAGACGCGCATGGCATTGTTGACGAGGCAGGCGTTTTGGGATACAAAACAAGACAGACGCTGAACACGCTTTTCTAACAGGGGAAGGGGTAAGACATGAACCTTCTTTTTTTCTCCGCTCCGTATCTTCTTGTAGGGTTTTTTGTGGTGAAGCACTGCGGCATCTACGACGGGTTTGGTGAAGAGATGGCCTCAAGCTTCGGCTACTTGTATGAGGGAAGAATCGGCACGTTCTTTTCTTCCGGGTTGTGGCCCATTCTCCGTGTGGTACTTTTAACCGCTTTGTGGCCGATTGTCGCCATCAGTTGGATTCTCGGGTCGCTTTTTGTATGGCTCATAAATTGGGCCATGGCTGCGGAAGACAAGCATGACGGATTCTAGGACAGACACGCGCGGGCGGCTCATCACAATGAGCCGCCCTTATTTTTAAAAGAAGCCCCCGCCGGTTAAAAACACTGGCGGAGGGAAACAAGCTCTTTTTGTGCAATATCCTAGAGGCTATGGAGGTGAGCTACAGCCACACCGTTGCTTCGTCCTCAAGGCTGACATGGACGTTAACCGAGAATTCGGCAACGATTTTTTGGGCTAGCTGTGTGCATTCGGCCATTGAGTCCCTTCCGAATACATGCATGACCCAGTTCGTTCCGGATGCACCGATTTTCTTATCTTCAACAAAAAGCTCGGCAATTTTCGCATCGGCTCGTCCACCGGTCAGACATACGTGCACTACCCTCGTGGTCGTAGGGCGGGGAAATGTCGCTTCGTAGGCCATGTACAAAGCATTTTGGGCCCGAATGAACCGCGACACTCTGATGAGCAATTCTTCGGAAACGGTCACCCCATTCATGATACGTCCTCCTTACACGGTTGTTGCTACCCCTTAATCATCTAAGGAGAAGCTACCATAGATACACAAGCCTCGTCAAAATTTTCTAGCGCGTAGGGAGCACCCTACATGTGCTTCGGCGCATAATTCGCCGGAGCTTTCGCAAGCCATGCCTCAATCTCCGGGAGTGAGAGGAGCCCTGCTTGTGCCCCTACTTTCTGGACGACCGACATAGAGTTCACCGGTGCGTAGGTGAGTGCCTCGGGGACTGTTTTCCCGAGCGCGCGCATCGCAGTGAATGTGGAGGCGAACGCATCTCCTGCACCAGTGCGGTTTATGGGCGGGGCGGGGTCGGGATACATGGGCATATACCATGTTTCTTTTCCATCATGGGTGTATGCTCCTTTGGGTCCGTCGGTGATGACTGCGATTTTCGGGCCGAGCGCATGAATGCCCTTCGCAAGTGTTGGCATGTCTGTGTTTGTGTTTCCTAGAATTTTCTGTGCCTCTTGGACATTACAAAAGAAGAGTTCCGAGAGCGCGTACATATCTTTAAGCGCCTCATAGCCGAGCTTCATCTGAAATGTTCCCGGCTGGAAGACGAGTTTTGTCTCGGGACGCGCGGAGAGGTACGCGGCGATTTCATGATGAAATGGAAGTGAACTTTCTCCAAGCGAAGAAAGATATATCCATGCAGGGGACCCGATGTCAGGCATCTCGTAGGGATAGGCATGGTGCTTCACGAGGATGGTACGCTCCTCCTCGTACCATAGGACAAAGTGGTAGTTGCTCTCCTTTCCTTTATGCACTTTGACGAAATCAGTCGCGACGCCCTCTTTTTCAAGCTGGGAAATCTTTCGCATACCGCGCGGGTCGTCGCCGAGATTTGTCACAAGCGCCGAGCGGAGGCCAAGGCGGTGTGCGGCGACCGCGGCATTCGGACTATTGCCTACCGCATACACGTCAGTGACGGATTCGTATGGAATCTTGTCGCCGAAACTCATGCAAATCTCGCATTTATGGCCGTTCGCATCACAGAGAACGCGCGCGTTCTCTTTTTTGAGTTTTATGAACGCATCGGTTGTGATGTCACCGATGGCGACAAAATCAAAATCGTTGGTCATTGGTAGTTATGATACAGGAGAAATACAAGATTGTTAAATTGCCACATTGTTACATTGTTATAAAGTTATAAAAAACCGCTACAACAATAAAACAATTCAACACTTTAACAATTCATCCATTTTTTGTTATACTGGAATATCATGAAATCCCTTAGAGAATACATCACCGAAGCAGTCGCAGAAAAAAAGGCAATCGGACATTTCAATATTTCCACGATAGAGGCGTTGTGGAGTATTTTCCATGCCGCCCGGTCCTTCGCTCCTCCTTCGCCGATGGCTACGAAAGGGCACAGTAAAGCTTCGGAGGGCGAAGCGCAGAAACTCGGGGAGCCGGTTATAATCGGCGTCTCTGAAGGAGAACGGAAGTTTTTGGGTGTCCGGCAGGTGGTGGCACTGGTAAAAAGCATCCGTCAAGAATATGACTACCCGATATTTTTGAATGCCGACCACACGTATTCATTTGACGGGGTGAAAGAGGCGATAGATGCTGGGTTTGACGCGGTAATTTTTGACGGAGCGAAACTCTCGCTTGAGGAAAACATAACAGTCACTAAAGAGTGCGTTGCCTACGCGCGAAGCGCACATCCGGACATTATTGTGGAAGGCGAGCTTGGTTACATCGGCACATCCTCAAAAGTTTTTGATGAACTCCCGAAGGACATGCTCCATACTGTGCTCACCGCGCCGGAGGACGCGGTGCGCTTTGTAAAAGAAACGGGAGTGGATCTCCTCGCGCCATCGGTCGGGAATCTCCATGGGATGTTAAGGAAACGCGAAGCAGACGCAGAAGGAAACGCGAAGCAGACGCAGAATCCTCCATTGGATAGTAAACGTGTGGCGAGAATCCGCGAGGTGGCAGGCGTGCCCCTGGTGCTTCATGGTGGGTCGGGTATTGCCGATACTGATTTTCTGGGTGCGATACAGGCGGGAGTGGCGATTGTACACATCAATACGGAATTGCGTGTTGCGTGGCGCGCGGGTGTGGAAGCGGCACTAGAGAAGGATAGAGATGAAGTCGCGCCATACGAGTTACTTCAAGGCGCGAAAGAGGCGGTGGAAAAAGTGGTGATGGAGAGAATACGGCTATTTAGCAACTCAATATAGGAAACCCCAATGACCACACCCCAATGACCAATCAAACCCCAAGTCCAAAATTCCAACGAACAGTTTTTGTGGTTTATGATTTGGGATTTTCTTGGATGTTGAGCATTGGGTTTTGGGATTTATCTTGGCAGCGCACCGTATCGTTTTTAGTTTTTCGCTAATATGTCCTCTATTTATATTACCCGCCATATCCCTGATTCCGGCCCCGCGCTTCTGCGCCAAAAGGGTTACGAAGTTTTCATAAGTGAGAAAGACGGAGTGCTTTCTCGCAGTGAACTTATCGCCGCCCTTGAAGAAAGACCGTATGATGCGGTGCTTTGTCTATTGACGGATAAAATAGATGGGGAGATTTTTTCTGCCGCACCATCCGCAAAGATTTTTGCAAACTACGCAGTCGGTTTTGACAACATAGACATTGCCGAAGCGAAAAAACGGGGAATTGTCATCACGAACACGCCGGACATACTTACGAACACTGTTGCCGAGCACACCTTCTCACTGTTGCTTGCCGCGGCGCACCGGATTGTGGAGGGAGATGCGTTTACCCGCGCAGGAAGCTACACCGGCTGGGCACCCGAGCTTCTCTTGGGAACCGAGGTGAGCGGGAAGACACTTGGCATTTTAGGACTTGGCCGTATCGGTTCGCGTGTTGCCTATCATGCGGTAAAAGGATTTGGCATGAAGGTGCTCTACTACGACGTACAGAGAAATGAAACGTTTGAGGCAGAATATGGCGCAGTGTTCAAAGAAACACCCGAAGAGGTGCTCCGCGAAGCGGACTTTATTTCTGTCCACGTGCCGCTTTTGGAGTCCACAAGGCATTTATTAAACAAAGACCGCCTCTCGCTCATGAAAAAAGGGGCGGTACTCGTGAATACCTCACGCGGGCAGGTTATAGATGAGTTAGCACTTGTGGATGTGCTCAAGAATCAGAAAATTCGTGCCGCCGCGCTTGACGTATTTGAAAACGAACCAGCACTTGCCGAGGGACTTGCGGGACTTCCGAACGTCATTGTCACTCCGCACATCGCGTCAGCAACAGAGGAAACTCGTGGCGCGATGTCGCGGGTTGCCGCAGAAAACATCATCGCGACACTTGAAGGGAGTACACCACCGAATGTTGTCCCCATGTAATAGTTGTCCGCGCGTGGTTTTGTCGCAATAGTAAAAGAAGATGCGTGCACTTTTTCTTTTCGGGTGTGCCGATGACGTATGAAGAACTGCTTGTGCCAGTGACGAATTTTGCCGCGCTGGCTCTCGGATTAAGCTTTTGGCTCCAGACATGGAAAATTTTCCGTTCAAAGAGCGTCGGAGACCTCTCTCTGCCGATGCTCGTGATTTTTCTCTTCGTGTGCGTAGCTTTCTTCGCATATAGCGCCCATCGGGATGAAATTCCTTTCATGATTGCAAATGGGATGGGAGCCCCGGCCTCCTTCCTGAATCTCGTCGGGTATTTCCTCTACAGGAAGCGCGGGAAGCAGGAAAAAAGTCAAAACGCTTCGGCATAATGTGTGCCGGAGCGTTCTTCATTTGCACTTTTTTTCTTCTATGGTACTATTGCCCCATGTTGACGCTTGCCGCACAAGAACGAAACGTATTCGGCAAAGCTCTGAAAAAAGAGCGGAAACGCGGGTCTCTCCCTGCGGTCTTTTACGGTAGAACGGAAAAGGCGACGCCAATCTCAGTGCCATTCGCTGATTTCTTGAAATTATGGAAGAATGTCGGCGAGTCCTCGGTGATTGCGTTGGAGTATCCTGGGAAAAAAGATTTGAATGTGCTCATTAACGACGTGTCATTTGACCCGGTGCGTGGTGAGCCAATCCATGTTGATTTTTATGTCGTGGAGTCCGACAGGGCTGTAGAGGTGACTGTGCCGCTTGAGTTTACCGGTGTTGCACCTGCGGTAAAAGAATTGGGAGGGACACTCGTGAAGGTGCTTCACGAAGTAGAGGTGTCAGCGCTTCCGAAAGATTTACCATCGGAGATTCTTGTGGATATTTCTCTGCTGACGATGCTCACAAGCCGTATTTTAGTGCGTGATTTGAAATTACCTGGGGGAATCACTGTGCTTCAGGAGCAGGATGAGATCGTTGCTCTTGTGTCTACGACCAAGGAGGAAGTAGATGTGCCGGAGAAAGTGTTTGATGCCACTGCGATTGAAGTAGAAAAGAAGGGCAAAAAAGAAGAAGAGGGCGCGGAAGGGGAAGGCAAGGAGGTGTCTGCCGGAGGCAAGTCCTCCTCCGGAGGAAAAGATCCCTCTGCAAAAAAGGCACCCACAAAAAAGTAGCAAAGTTTTGATGTTGTTCTCCCCCGAAACCCCACAGGAACACTTCCTGTGGGGTTTCGCTCGTAGAGAGGAACGGGAGAGGGTATAATACAAAATGAAATCCCAATGACCAAAGCCCAATGACCAATTAAACAAATCCTACATTGGGACGGTAAAAAGATTTAATTCACCCAATAAAAATCCCCAATGACCAAAGCCCAATTCCCAATCAAGTCCCAAGCCCTAAACTCCAATGAACGATTTTTGAGATTTATGGTTTGGGGTTTTGTTGGGCATTGAGCATTGGGGTTTTGGATTTATTCGAGCATATGTTTTCTGTATCTAAAACAGCGTTTTTTATACTTGCGGTGTTTTTAATTTTTCCAACCCCCCTGCTCGCACAGGCGGTTTCGGGAGACGTGGCGGCGCGGCGCGCAGAGCTTGAGTCTGAGCTGGGTCAGTTGGAGAAAGAGATAGATGTCCAGCGGAAGATACTTGAAAACAAACAACGTGAATCTATTTCACTTGAACGCGATATCGCGATTTTTGACGCGAAGATACAGGCGGCCACTCTTTCCATTCAGGCCCGCAATCTTTCTATTAAAAAACTTACGACAGAGATTTCGCAAAAAGAGAACACGCTTTCCGCGCTCTCTTCAAAAATATCCCGTGAGAAGGATTCTCTCGCGCAGGTACTCCGAAAGACGAACCGGCTAGACTCGTTCTCTCTTGCGGAAGTCGTGCTTTCAAACGAGAATCTCTCGGGGTTCTTCCGTGATTTTGAATCATTCGCACTCATTAAAAACGGACTCCAAAGTTCTTTTGATGAGCTTGAATCAGCGCGTCAGGAAACAAAAAAAGAGCAAACGGTGCTTGAGGGGAGGCAGTTAGAGCAGGAAGAACTGCGCTATATTCAGGAACTGCAGAAACGGAGTATTGAAGCAGATAAAAAGCAGAAAAGAGACATCCTCGCCGCCTCAAAAGGGGTGGAGGCGCAATACCAGAAAATCGTTCAAGAGAAGGAGCATGATGCGGCGGCGATTCGCGCCGAGCTTTTCACCCTGCAAGGGTCATCGGCAATCCCGTTTGAAAAAGCGTTGGAACTTGCCAACCGCGTGGCGGCAGATACAGGTGTGCGTGCCGCGCTTATCTTGGGCGTGATCGCGGAAGAGTCAAACCTTGGAGCAAATGTAGGCACGGGAAACTGGCGTACTGATATGCACCCCGACAGGGACGCGCCAATCTTTCTTGAAATCACCAAACGTCTCGGTCTAAACCCCGACACGATGCCGGTGTCCAAGAAGCCGTGGTATGGATGGGGAGGTGCTATGGGGCCAGGACAGTTTATTCCTTCCACGTGGGTGCTCTACGAAGACCGCATCGCCACGGTGGTCGGACATTCTCCGCCAAACCCGTGGGAACCCTATGATGCCTTTACCGCAACGGGGCTTCTTATGAAAGATAACGGCGCGGCGAAGGGGGGGTATAACGCAGAGCGTCTTGCGGCGCTTCGCTATTTTGCCGGATGGAAGAATGCCACGAAACCCGCGTATGCCTTCTACGGCGATGAGGTCATGGCTCTTGCGGAGAAATATCAACGGCAGATAGACATACTGCAAAGAAATTAAAAAATAATTCACCTAATTCTAATTAAACCCCAATGACCAAATCCCAATGCCCAATCAAACCCCAAACCCCAAGCCCCAAACTCCAAATAGACGGCTTTTGGGATTTATTCCGCCAGCTGGCGGATTGGGATTTTGTTGGGCATTGAGCATTGGGGTTTGGGATTTACCATGGCGGCATGGTTCTTGACCTCTCGGTGAAAATCGTGTACACTGCTTGTACTATGAAATCCGACACCCACCCGACATATTATCCTGAAGCAAAAGTGAAGTGCGCGTGCGGTAACGAGTTTATCGTCGGTTCAACACGGGAGGATATTCGTGTTGAAATCTGCAGTGCGTGCCACCCGTTCTATACAGGGCAGGACAAAGTGATAGACACCGCAGGCCGTGTAGAACGATTCCGCGCTCACGAAAAAGCGGCATCTACGAAGAAAGAAACGCGCACAGTAAAGACGAAGGCTAAGACACCGGTAGCCGCCAAGAAGAAAGTTTCCGCGAAGTCAAAACTTTCCAAATAACTCCTCACGCACGCGGGTCTTGGCCCGCGTGCTTTCGCGTCCTCCTTTTGCACTAGAGAATATGGATATTTCACCGTACAAAGAAAATCAGAAAACGAGTTTTCTCTACAGTATGTATGAGAAGCTTGTAGCAGAAGAGAACGCTCTCAAGACAACGGCGGAGAACGAGCCGGAACTCAAAGAACTTGCCGAAGAAGAGTTGCGTACGCTCGCTCTGCGAAAAGACGACCTACTCCGACAGATGGCAGAGATTCTTGCCGCCGAAAAGGAAGAAGAGGCACATCCGCGCGAAGTGATACTTGAAGTCCGCGCAGGCGCAGGAGGGGAGGAGGCGGCGCTCTTCGCCGAAAAGCTTGCCACGATGTATGAAAAATACGCGGCGGGGAAGAACTGGTCATTTAAAAAAATAGACGAATCAACCTCGGACCTCGGGGGCTATAAAGAGGCGTCATTTGAAATCAAGGGAAGCGATGTGTGGGAGAAGCTCAGGTTTGAAACCGGTGTGCATCGCATTCAGCGCATTCCTGCGACAGAAAAGTCAGGAAGGATACACACATCCACGGCTTCCGTCGCAGTACTCCCCGTGCACACAAAACATACGGTGGAATTGAACCCTGCAGATATTGAGGTCACATTTTCCAAGGCCGGGGGGCCGGGGGGGCAGAATGTGAACAAGGTGGAAACCGCGGTGCGTATTCTTCACAAGCCAACGGGGCTTGTGGTGCGCTCCATGACCGAGCGGAGTCAGCTCAAAAACCGTGAACGGGCGTTTTCGGTTCTTCAGGCAAAGCTTGAAGCGCTCCAGGCGGAAACAGCGGCTGCGAAGATGTCTCTAGACAGAAAGATCCAGATAGGCACGGGGGATAGAAGTGAAAAAATCCGCACCTATAACATACTTCAAGACCGCGTGACCGACCACCGTATCAAAGAAAGTTGGCACAACATAGAAGGGATTTTTCTCGGCGACCTTGACCCCATTTTTGACGCAATAGAGAAGGAAGAGAAGAGGGGTATTTGACAATATAGCATCTCAACGCTATCATCTATCCTAGGTCGTTTCCCGTATCTTTCACACACACGAAACAGGAGTACTGCCATGAAAAAGCTCTGGATGTGGAGTACGATAGTCTTTGCGCTTCAAGCGGTGACTTTCTTCTCCGTGTTATATCTTTTCGGAGCGCCTGTTAAAGACGCCTCCCTCGCCGCCACGACCATTGCCATCGTCACTGCCACCGTCTTCGTTCTTGGCGGCTTCTCCCTCGCCTTCGCCGCCATCGCCGCCGCCGCCACCCTCGCCACCCTCGCCGCCATCGCCGCCGCCATCGCCTTCCTCGCCGCCGCCGCCGTCGCCTTCCTCGCCGCCGGTGTCGCAACCCTCACCCTCGCCTTCGCCGCCGCCATCGCCTTCCTCGCCGCGAAAGAAGTAGAAGCAACACACAGCGACGAACCCTTGTGGGCGCTCTTCATCGCCGCACTTCCCCTGGGAGTGGGCACGGTGCTCGGCGGGACGCTCTACTTCTTCTATTTCCGAAACAAACCTCTCGCACTCGCTCCGAGAGGGTAGTCTCCCCCTCGTGCCGCCACCCCACCAGGTGGCGGTGTTTTTTGTATATGCCGCAGAGAGATTTTTGCGGGTGCGGACATCGCGGGGTATAATACAAAATGAAATCCCAATGACCAAAGCCCAAAATCCAAAATGAAGTATCGTTTTGAAATTTCGTTGGTCTTTGAGCATTGGAGTTTGGCGTTTTTCTATATTAATCTCGGTATGTAGTTGGACATTGAGCATTGGAGTTTGGCGTTTTTCTATAGTATGTCTCTTTTCGGCATGTTTCGTAAAAATTACTCGGGGACACCATATATCGTCTTTGATATCGGCGGTACTTCCGTCGGTGCGGCTATCTTCTTACAAAAAGAAGGAGAACCTCCGTATATTGTGCACGCAACACGGGAGTGGCTTCGCCCCCCTAGAGAGGTGAGCATGGAGCGCCTCACCCGCACCATTGAGGTCGCGATACGAAAGGCAGGCCAAAATCTTCTTCAGTATGGGACAAAGCGGCTTGCCGGTGCCGGATATGAAGGGAGATTTCCCACGCGGGTCACTTGTTTTGTCTCTGCACCGTGGTACGCGCCTCACATAAACTCGGTGCACATTCGCGGCGAAAAACCGTTTAGAGTGACCCCCCGCTTAGTTGAAAAGACGGTCGCGAAAGAAACGGGTGCGATAGAAAAGCGTTTCGGTGTGAAGGTTTCTTCTGGAGCACAGGGGCTTGCTGTTCTGGAGAGCCAGATACTTTCATTTTTGGTGAACGGCTACGACACGGAAGACCCCTTCGGGCAGAGTACAAAAAACGTAGAGCTTCTTTTGTATACAGCGCTTACCGACCTAAACCTCCTGAACCGGTTTAAGGAAGGCGTGATGCATGTCTTCCATGCCGATGAGATAGAGACACACTCATTTCTCCTCGCGTTCTTTTCTTGCATCCGTGACTGGAAGGAAGCACACGAAGATTTTCTCATGGTAGATATGAGTGGTGAAGTGACGGAAGTGTCTGTCGTACGTGCGGGGCGACTCATTTCCTCCGCGTCATATCCTCTGGGGAGAAATTTTCTTGCACGGGAGATTGCACGCGGGGCGGGTGTCTCGTTTGAAGAAGCGCTCTCGCTTCTTTCCGTGCACTCTTCGGGCGCGGGAAACGATATCCTTGGACAGCGTTTTGGCGGAGTACTCAAAAAGATTGAGGAATCGTGGATGAAAGAGTTTGAAAAATGTATTTCGGTGAGCGCAGGGGAGTCATTTGTGCCACATTCTGTTTTTGTTGCCGCAGATGCGGTCATTGCACCGTGGGTTATTTCGTCTATAAAAAACGAAGCACTCTACCAACACACGCTCTCGGCAAAACCATTTGTGGTGAATCTTACAGATGAGAAAGCGCTCCATGCGCATGTGACGTTCGGTCCGGGAGTGGAGCGCGATCCATTTCTTATGATAGACACGATGTTTGTAAACAAAATAAGCTTGTAGCCTTTCGGCAGTGAGATCATGGCCGAACTGCTTGGAGTTTGTAGGAAAAGATGCAGTATTACATTGCTAAATGGTTATAGTGTTGAAAAGACGATACAACAATTTAACAATAAGCGAGCGTCTGAGCGAGCGGTAACAATAGAACAATTTTTCTACAAGCTATTCCCTAATTCCTAAAATCCTACCAATCCAGGGCTGGTCCGCCTCGGGCGGACAACCTAATTCCTAACTTTCTAATTTTACTTTTTGACGTTTTCCTTTTACACTTAACTAGCATGATTCCCAAGAAAATCCAAGACATTATAGTGCAAAGACCCGGAAGCAAGATTCCTCTCCGCGTGTCCGCGCATACCGCATCCTCGTCCGCTTCGCATGCGCCTTTTAAGAGTGTTGCAGGAGCAGGACGAACCGAAGATGAGTCCGATGTCTCATCGGGAGGCGGGAGAAAGGGGATGAGTCCCGTGCGCTACTATGGATATCCGCCTGAAAAACGCCCTTCACGGAAGAAGTCCCGCATTGTGCTGTGGGGAGCGGTGGTGTGCGCCGTGGTGGTACTCGTGTTCGCATTCTCCACCTTTTTTGAAAAAGCAACGTTAAAGATTTTTCTAAAACAAACAACCTCGTCTCTGGATTCCATCATCGTCGCCCGCAAGGGAACGGAAAAGAGCGAGACCGCGAAAAGTACCATCTCCTTTGAGGGGATGACGCTTTCCGATTCGGCCTCTCGCGAGGTGCAGGCAACCGCGCTTCAGCATGTAGAAAGGCGCGCGTCTGGCAGCATCCTCGTGTACAACGATTTCAGCAAAGAAAGCCAGCGATTAATCAAAAACACCCGTTTTGAATCTGCAGACGGCAAGATATATCGCATTCACGAATCAGTGGTTGTTCCTGGGCAGAAAACCGAAGCGGGGAAGACTGTGCCTGGCTCCGTGGAAGTGACGGTTTATGCCGACGAACCGGGTGTGGCATACAACATCGGACTTTCCGATTTTACGATTCCGGGGTTTAAGGGGAGTCCTCGCTTTGAAAAATTCTATGGGCGCGGGAAAACGGAGATGAACGGCGGTTTCTCGGGGGAAATGAAGACGCTCGGAGATGTGGAACTTGCGCAGGTGACTTCTGAACTCCGAAAAGAACTTGAAGGCACATTGCGTGCGCGTGCGCGCGGAGAAGTCCCCGAGGATTTTGTATTGTTTGACGATGCGATATTCACCGTATTTGAGACGGGTGAGCCGCTTCAGAACAAAGACGGAGATACGAGCATCATGCGCGTTACACAATCAGCGTCTCTCTACGCGCTCCTTTTCAACAAGCCGGCGCTCAATAGTTTCATCATAGACAAACTTTCATACAAGAGCGAAGAAGAGAACGGTGCGCGTGTGACGGTGGACAACCTCCTTGAATTGGATTTCAGTATTATTGATAAAACAAACTTTAGCCCGGAGACGGATACCCAGTTCTCCTTCACGCTCAAGGGTAAGCCGCACCTTGCCTGGGAGTTTAACAGAAACAATCTCCTGGGGGCACTGCGGACAGTGCCGCAGGAAGAGCTTGCGACCGTGCTCGTTGGTTTTCCGGAGATTACGCGCGCCGAGGTGACATTTCGTCCGTTCTGGAAGAGGTCATTTCCAGGAGACACGAGCGACATAGAGATAGAGAGTAGCTGGGAGGAGTAATACTGTTATAAAAACCCCAATGCTCAATGCCCAACAAAATCCCAAAGCATAAATCCCCAAAAGCGATCATTGGAATTGGGGGCTTAATTGGGCATTGACGTTTGGTCATTGGTGTTTTGCGTTAGTAAGGGATAGCATATTTGACACCCATACGGTGTATCTGCTAATATAGAAAGTCATCCAAATGGCTGATAAAAACGTTCTAAGTCAAACGGGAGTAGTCATCGAGGCATTGCCGAATGCGTTTTTCCGCGTACGACTTCAGGACGGACAGGAACTGCTCACCTATCTTGCCGGGAAGATGCGGATGTACCGCATAAAGGTACTTATCGGCGACAAAGTAGTAGTAGAGCTTGACCCGTACGGAGGGAAAGGAAGAATCGTGAGGAGGATGTAGAATTTAAGATATACGATTTCAGATTTTGAGAAGCAGGAAATTTTAAACCATAAGTCTATATTTCTAAATCATAAATCTTAAATCAAAAATCATACATTGGTTTATGAAGATTAGGGCATCGGTAAAAAAAATATGTGCGAAATGTAAAATGGTCCGCCGAAAGAGACGGCTCCGTGTTCTATGCACGAACCCGAAACATAAACAGAGACAAGGATAAGAAATTTAGGATTTAAGATATACGATTTAAGATTTAGAAGAACGAAAAACCGAGAATATTTAAAGATTTAAAAAATTAAATCATAAATCTTATATCATAAATCTTACATCGTATCATGCGTATTTCCGGCATTACTATTCCAGAAAAGAAACAGTTGGAGTTCGGCCTTACCGCACTCTACGGGCTTGGACGTGCACGCGCACGGCAGGTCTTGAAGGAGGCGGGCGTTCGTCCTGATGCGAAGCCGAAAGATGTTTCGGTGGATGATGAAAATAAAATCCGCCGGGCGATTGAGCACTTTAAGATAGAGGGAGATCTTCGTCGCGAAATCAGTGCAAATGTAAAACGCCTTAAGGACATCGGGGCTTATCGTGGCACTCGGCACGCCCGCCGTCTTCCCGCCCGCGGACAGCGCACGAAGACAAATTCCCGGACGGTGCGTGGAAACGTACGCCACACAATGGGTTCAGGGAAGAGGAAGCTGGATAAGAAATAAATAATTTAAGATTTGAGATATACGATTTCAGATTTAAAAAAGATTAGAAAAATTGTAGATTGCGGATTTCTTTCTAAATCATAAATCTTAAATTGAAAATCATAAATTAATTCATGGGGAAAAAACGTACAGTGCAGAAAAAAGGAGGCGGATTTGATTCCGAGCTCAAAGCTCGGGCTCTTTCCCGTGTGGCGAAGAAGAAGGTCACTCTTGGAACTTTGCACATTCATTCTACATACAACAACACACGAATGCTCCTCTCCGACAAAGAAGGGAACGCCCTTTCGTGGTCCTCAAGCGGCGCGCTTGGCTTCAAGGGAACGAAAAAAGGTACGCCATTCGCGGCGGCAAAGGTGGGAGAGCTCCTCGGAGAGCGTGCGCAGGTTATCGGCATCAAAGGGGTGAATGTGGTCATCAAAGGAGTCGGCTCCGGCAGAGAGTCTTCGCTCCGGTCCTTTGCCTCAAAAGGAATAGAGATTTCTTCTATTAGAGACGAGACGCCGATTCCCTTTAATGGTCCCCGCCCGCCGAAGCCACGAAGAGTCTAACATAATTTAAGATATAAGATTGGGTGATTTAAGATTTAGAAAAAAAGTTTTAAATTCCAAATTCAATATTCCAACTTTCAATTTTATGAAAAAACCGCCAAAATTCAAGTTGTGCAGACGCCTCGGGGGGGCTGTGTTTTCCAAGTGTGAAAATCCGCGCTTCGTCGCCGCCACTGCGGCACGATCGGGAGGCGGGAAAACCTCGGGTGCTCGGAAGCGCACGGTTTCTGAATACGGCGCGGCGCTCTTGGACAAACAGCGAGTGCGCTATACGTATAACATTCGGGAACGTCAGCTTGCTCGGTATGTACGAGAGGCCGCAGAAAAGAGAGGGGTAAACCAGGCCGACTATCTCTATAGGGTTCTGGAATCGCGTCTTGATAATGTCGTCTTCCGTCTCGGTCTTACAAAGAGCAGAGCAGCCGCACGGCAGTTGGTCTCGCACGGACACGTGCTTTTAAATGACAAGAAGGTGACCATCCCTTCGTGTGCAGTGCGCCCTGGTGACCGAGTGGGAGTACGTCCAGGAAGCGCAGATTCTGGATTGTTCCGCGATGTCGTAGCACGATTGAAAGAGTACATTGCCCCCGCATGGTTAGAACTTGATGGGAAGGGTCGTGGAGGAAAGGTAGTCAAAGAGCCAGTGTCAGACGTGAGAACAGGGGAGCGCATGAATTTTACGACTGTATTGGAATTTTACGGACGGTAAAATAATTTAAGATTTAAGATATACGATTTCAGATTTTAAAAACCGAACACTTCCTAGATTCAGATTTATTTTCAAATCATAAATCTTAAATAGAAAATCATAAATTCATTACTATGCCTGATTATAACATCATTCTTCCCTCAAAGCCGAAAATCGTCCGCGAGGAGGGTTTTAGCGGCGCGTACGAGATAGACAGCCTCTATCCGGGCTATGGTCATACGTTGGGCAATTCTCTCCGGCGCATCATTCTTTCCTCTCTTCCCGGAGCGGCGGTGACTTCCGTAAAAATTGACGGGGTAAGTCACGAGTTTTCAACTATTTCTGGTGTGAAGGAGGATGTGATAGCGATTCTTCTCAACGTGCGTAAATTGAACTTTAAACTTTTGGACAACGGACCTTACGAGTGCGTTTTAAGCGCGAAAGGGGTAACCGGAATAAAGGCAAAATCAATCAAACTTCCTTCACAGGTAGAACTCTTGAACCCAGATCAGCATATTGCGGAATTGACCGAGAAAAATGCCTCGCTCGTTATGACCCTTACGATAGGGAAAGGGCTCGGCTATGTCGCGAAGGAAGTATTGCACAAAGACAAAGTTGACGTGGGCACCATTACGCTTGATGCGGTCTTCACTCCGATTCGGCGGGTAAATTATGAAGTAGAAAACATGCGGGTGGGCGACAGAACTGACTACAACAAGCTTCGTATCAATATAGAAACCAACGGTACTATTTCACCGCGTGAAGCACTTGAAGCCGCGATTCATACCATGATTCAACAGCTCAAGGCCATCGTGGGGTTTCAGGAAGATCGTCTGCCTGAAGAGGCGAAGGGTATGGGAGAGAAGATGGCGAGTCATGCCGCTCCCGATGCGTCCGAAGCAGGTGTCATGGATGAAGAGGACACCGCCGATATGCAGGAGGGAAAAGAAGATGACAGGGAGGCGCTGAAGATACGCATAGACAGTATTGACCTTTCTTCTCGGCTTTCAAATGCGCTTGAAAAAGGGAATATAAGGACGTTGGGAGGGCTTGCGCGTAAAAGCGAGGAAGACCTCTTGAAGATTGAAGGGTTGGGCGAGAAGGGTGTGCTTGAAGTGAAAGAAAAACTTGCGGAGTATGGAATTACACTTAAATAATTTAAGATTTAAGATATACGATTTCAGATTTTAAAACCGAACACTTTCTAGATTCAGACTTATTTTCAAATCATAAATCTTAAATCAAAAATCATAAATTATTCATGCGGCATCACAGTAAAAACAGAAAATTCGGACGGGAAAGAAACCAAAGGAGAGCGCTCCTCCGGTCTCTTGCGTTGTCGCTTGTAGAGCACGGGAGAATAGTGACGACGGAGGCAAAAGCAAAAGAGCTCCGCCCGTTTATAGAGAAACTCATTACTCATGGGAAAGAGAAAAAGCTTCCCAAGGAACGGCTTATCCGCACACGGCTTGGCGGAAATGAGCAAGGAGGACAGAAAATCATGAATGAAATTGCGCCTCGATTCAAAGAACGGAAAGGGGGTTACACGAGAATCACCAAGATTCCGCCAGGAAAGAGCGACCGGCGTAAAATGGCGGTGATAGAGTTTGTATAGACCAGCCGTAAGCCGTAAGATGTAAGCCGTAATAAATTTTTGGCTCGTCCACCCCCTTGCTCAAAAGATATGCAACAGACACATAACACAAAAAAAATACCCAACGTGAGATTGGCAGAGCCGGTTCTCATGAGCGCGCAGGGCAAAAAACTTGGACGGCTTGCCTCCACGGTCGCTCATCTCCTTATGGGGAAACAAAGCGCTTTGTATGAGCGCCATATTCCACGCGGGGCAAAAGTTCTTGTGACCGATGCGGCGAAACTTGATATTCGTCTCGCAGAGCGTTCTAAAAAATATCATAAGCGCTACTCTGGCTATCCTGGAGGGCTTCGCCTTACCCCTTTTCCGGAAGTGGTCGCAAAGAAAGGGATGAGGGAGCTTATCCGCCATGCCGTATACGGGATGCTCCCGGCAAACAGGCTGAGAAATATGCGAATGAAGAATCTTACTATTCGTGAATAAAACACATGACAGTCGCGGAAACAGAAAAAAAAGAAGAAACTTTAAACCCCGTTAACGAGGTTTCTATAAACGAGGCAAACGAAAAGGAGGCAGAGCCCAAGATTCTCGGGACGCTTATTCCGAAGGGCCGCTATGTTGAGGCAATCGGTCGCCGCAAGCGAGCGGTCGCTCGTGTGCGCGTGTGGGAAGAGAAGGGTTCAAAACATCCGTTTTTGGTGAATGACAAAGAAGTGCTCGCCTATTTTCCTACGGAGGAAATGCGAGAGGTCGCAAAGGATGCGCTCACACGGCTGAAAACCCCGGGAAAGTTTGTTGTACACGTGCATGTGAAAGGAAGCGGTATTCGGTCACAAGCGGATGCGGTGCGGCACGGCCTCGCGAAGGCACTCGCCGGTCTTGACGTGGAATGGAAGAGAAAACTCAAAAAAGCAGGATTCCTCAAGCCTGATATTCGTATCGTGGAGCGCAAGAAATTCGGCAAGAAAAAAGCAAGGAAGTCGGCACAATGGTCAAAGCGTTAACAAAGAGCATTGCGCCGACTTCCGCAGCCCTGCGCTTATTTTTCCGTTGGGCGAAGTTGAAGAATAATTTTTACCGAACGACTCGGATGAGACATACGAAGCGCGAGCGCGGATAGCGCATCCCTTTTTGGGCGCAGCGCTTCGTTGGCTGCTTGTTTCGCAAAATAAGTGCTGGGGCAAGAAAATCTGCGCAGTGGAGCAAGCGGTAATACGCGAGGCGCTCCGTACCTTTCCGCTTCCCACCCCATCTCTCGCAGTGCTCATGCGGGGGTTTCTGCGAGGCAGATATCCAATTTTTTAGATACAATGTTCTCCTACATATATGTCACTTGGGAAAAAACATGATAATGAGCCAGACCTTTCTCTGCGGGCAGAGGAAGGAGAGAGTATCCTTGCGGAGGACTCTTCGGAGATGTCCCTAGACGAGAGTGAAGAAAGGCTCCAAGAGACCTTAGAGAAACTCAAAAAGAAACTCGGCGAATGTGAAAAGGAACGACAGGAGTACCTTCTTGGATGGCAAAGAGCGAAAGCAGATTTTGTGAACGCACGCCGCACCGAGGAGGAGGAAAGGAAAACTGTTGTGTCCTACGCGAAAGAAGGAGTGCTCCTCTCTTTCTTGACGGTCGCAGACAGTTTTGAATTGGCATTTGCGAATAAGAAAGCGTGGGAGGCAGTTCCTGAAGAGTGGCGGAAAGGGGTTCTCCACATCTATTCGCAACTCGTGAAAGTACTGGAAGAAAACGGGCTCCGCGAAACGGCACCCCTCGGTGAAACCTTTGACCCCATGCTTCATGAGTCGGTTGAATCGGTGCCAACAGGGGAAGAGAGCGAGCAGGGGAAGATCGCTACAGTACTCCAGAAAGGATATGAGTTGAATGGGAAAATTGTCCGTCCGGCAAAGGTGACCGTGTGGGTATTCCAAACGAAAAATTAAAAACGCAAAACAATACATCCCAAACCCCAATGCTCAATGTCCAACACCTACCTGCCGGCAGGCAGGAAATCCAAAATCCGAATCTCAAAATCCGAAACAAGCCAGAATAACCAAAATTCAAATGACAAAAACTGCGCGTTTTGAGTATTTCGTAATTTAGATTTTGAATTTGTTTCGGATTTCGTGCTTCTAATTTGGAATTTACTTGTTTTGGACTTTGGTTATCGGGGCTTCCTTTTTTAGGTAACTTAATTACTATCATGAGCAAAATCTTAGGCATTGATCTTGGTACCACAAATTCGGCGATGGCCGTGGTAGAAGGCGGCCAGCCGCGCATTATAGAGAACGCAGAAGGCACGCGAACCACGCCCTCCATCGTTGCGATTTCAAAAACAGGGGAGCGGATTGTCGGGCTTCTTGCGAAACGTCAGGCGGTCACCAATCCTAAAAACACCGTATTCGGCATCAAGCGGTTTATCGGGCATACCTTTGATGAGGCGGCAGTGCAGAAAGACAAAGCCGTTGTTCCCTATGAAGTGAAGAAAGGCGCGACCGGCGGCGTGGAGGTGCGCCTTGGCGAGAAAGACTATCGCCCCGAGGAAATTTCCGCGATGATTCTTCAGAAATTAAAGAATGATGCGGAAGCGAAGCTCGGGGAAAAGATAACGGAGGCGGTCATTACCGTCCCCGCCTATTTCAATGATTCCCAGCGCCAGGCGACGAAAGATGCGGGGAAAATCGCGGGTCTTGACGTAAAACGAATCATCAACGAGCCGACGGCCGCCGCACTCGCCTACGGATTCAACAAAAAAAAGAATGAGCAAATCGCCGTCTTTGATTTCGGCGGTGGGACATTTGATATTTCTATCCTTGACGTGGGGGACAATGTGGTGGAAGTGAAAGCTGTAGATGGCGACTCCCATCTCGGAGGAAAAGACATAGACCAGAAAATTCTTCACTGGCTTGCGGAAGAGTTCAGAAAACAGTCCGGTGTTGATGTGCGCGGCGATGCGCTTGCGCTCCAGCGCCTTGACGAAGCGGCAGAGAAGGCGAAGATAGAGCTTTCAAGCGCGGTGGAAACGGAAATCAATATCCCATTCATCACCTCAACGGATGCAGGACCCCAGCATCTTCTCATAAAGATGACCCGCGCGAAGCTTGAGGAAATCTGCGAGGAGTTTATTGACCGCGCGCTCATGATTACCAAGCGGGCAATTGAAGCATCGCCATTTAAGGTGGGTGAGATAGAAGAGGTGGTGCTTGTCGGGGGTCAGACTCGTATGCCGAAGCTCGTCGCGGAGGTAAAGAAATTTTTCGGAAAAGAACCGCACCAAGGGGTGAATCCTGACGAAGTGGTGGCCATCGGTGCCGCGATTCAGGCGGGTATCCTTCAGGGTGATGTGAAGGATGTACTTCTTCTTGACGTTATCCCGCTTTCGCTCGGCATAGAAACCATGGGCGGTGTTGCGACGAAGCTTATAGAAAAAAACACCACAGTTCCCGCGTCACGTTCGCAGGTTTTTTCCACTGCCGCAGATAGCCAGACCTCGGTAGAGGTTCACGTCGTACAGGGAGAGCGCGCCATGGCGGCGGACAACAAATCGCTCGGGCGCTTTATGCTTGATGGTATTCCGCCTGCACCGCGAGGAACGCCGCAAGTTGAAGTGATGTTTGATATTGACGCAAACGGTATCCTCTCCGTCAAAGCCAAAGAGAAAACGACGGGCAAAGAGCAGTCAATTCGCATAGAAGGGAGCTCCGGGCTTTCCAAAGAAGATATAGAAAAGATGAAGACCGATGCGGCGGCGCATGCCGATGACGATGCAAAAAAGAAGCAGATGATAGAGATGAAAAATGCCGCAGAACAGCTTGTCTACGCCGCAGAAAAAGCGCTGAAAGATCACGGCACTGCCGTTTCAGGAGATATCGCAAAAAATGTGCAGGAAAAGATAGATGCTCTCAAGTCTACGAAAGAAGGAAACGATATGGTGGCGATCAAAAACGCATCAGAAGCGCTCTCCGCGGAGATGCAGAAAATAGGAGAGGCCATGGCATCTGCCGGTGGCAGTTCCTCTTCCGGCGGAAAAGAGACGGGAGACAAGAAACCAGAGACAGAAGGCGGGGTGCGTGACGCGGATTACAAGGAGGACAAAAACACCGACGGAGACGGCGAGAAAAAATAGGGTCGTTCTCTTGTCTGAGAATATGTGGTATAATCAAGAGTGGTATTTTGTATGTGGTATGTAGTATGTCGGGAAAAATAAAAAGAAAGTTTTAAATTTTATACAACATACAACATACGATATACTACATACACCTATGTCCAAAGACTTTTATTCTATTTTAGGGGTTGATCGGGGCGCTCCCAAAGACGCAATCAAGAAAGCGTTTCATTCTTTGGCACGGAAATATCACCCTGATAATAAAGATACCGGAGACGAGGCACGGTTCAAGGAAATCAACGAAGCATACCAGACACTCTCTGATGATAAACGTCGCGCCGAGTATGACGCATACGGCCATGTCTTTAACGGAGCAGACAGAGGCGGCGGACCATCTTCAGGATTTGGTGGGTTTGGTAATGCGTCCGGCTGGCAAGACGTTGACCTCGGAGAGATATTCGGTGACTTTTTTGGCGGAGGCTTCGCGCGGGGGCGCGCAGAACGGGGCCGTGATATTTCTATAGACATACACGTGACGTTTGCCGAGAGTATTTTCGGTGTATCGCGCTCGGTGCTTCTCGCGAAGACAGGGCTCTGCGATGCCTGTGAAGGCACTGGTGCGGAAAAAGGAAAGGGCACGGTAACCTGCACAGCTTGTAACGGCCAGGGGCGCATACACGAGACGCATACCTCCGTGTTCGGTACGCTTTCAAGCGTGAGAGAGTGTGCGGAGTGTCGCGGTGAAGGCAAGATACCGAAAGTAAAATGCAAGGAGTGTTTTGGTTTGGGAGTCCTCAAGCGGCAAGAGGAAATAACCGTGAAGATTCCGGCGGGCATAAACGATGGCGAGGTGATACGCCTCACGGGCTTTGGGGAAGCGGTCCCCAAAGGAGGAGCCGCAGGAGATTTGTATGTACGCATACACGTCGCACCGGACGAGGTGTGGAGACGCGAAGGTTCAAACCTTGTCATGGATGTGCGCATCAAGCTTTCAGACGCGCTTCTTGGCGCAGAATACACGGTGAAAACGCTTGACGGTACGCATTTGACACTGAAGGTTCCTGCGGGAGTTTCTTTTGGGGAAAAACTGCGAGTACGTGGAAAGGGAGTCCCAATCGCAGGGGGAAAAGGAAAGCGCGGTGACCTTCTCGTGGAACTCCATATAAACCTCCCGAAACATCTTTCGCGCAAGGCGCACGCGCTCCTTGAAGATTTAAAAAAAGAGGGAATTTGAGCTAGGTGGTTAGATGATGGGGATTAGGGTTTAGATACAATACACACCCGCCGCGTTTAACGCGGCGGGTGTGTATTGTCGCGTGCCCCGTGGTTTTTCTACCCCCTACTATAAAGGGGTAGTTCCGCCGGAGAAGGAACCCCCTTGTTACTTCCTCGTTCGGAGAAAGTGAAAATACTGAAACGCATTTTCACTTTGCCCCTCGCTCGTCGTAATAAAAAAGCACCACCCAGCTCATTAATTGGGTGGTGTTGGGAACGAAGAACGTGTGTTTGGTCGGTGACGCGCGCATGGGTTCTTTAGCACGACAACGCTTGCCCACATAAGCGCCATCCCGAGGAGAGTGCAAAGACCCATTTCCATTGTCAGGAATTTAAATTCAGTACGACTATAGAGAAGAAAAAGGTAGATTCCGACGACAAAAATCAGTACGTTCAGACCTTTTTGCACATAGTGAGTGAGCATTGTTCTCTCTAGAGAAGTAGTGGGAAGCGATACTAATGTGCAATATAGCACGACTCAATAAAAAAGCAAATCATAGGTGTCACCACGGAGAGAATACCTCTGGCTTTGTGATATAGACAACCGCACGTGTCGTTTGGTGGTATACTTACAGGGAAGGTATGGAGAGCGTACTGCAAAATATCACATCCCTGGACACGACGAATATACTCGCCTCGCTTGCAGGCGTCCTTGGGGCATCGCTTGTTATCGTGCTTGGAGCAGGAGTTTTTTTGGGTACGTTCATGTACGCGACGTGGGCGGGCAAAAAGGCGATGACGGCATCTCTTCTCGCGCTTGTGTTCTCCGGTTTTCTTTTTTCCGTGTTTCCCTATTGGGATTTAGTCACGAACGCCTCCGGTACTGGGTCTGTGCCGCCTTCCTCGCTCTATATAAAGGGCGGGATACTCATGGTTTTTTTCTTTTTTGCACGGTTTGCGATGGGGCATAGTACGCGCGGCGTGTATGCCTATGAGACAACAAAGCGCTGGCTCAATATCTTTGGGCTCTCGTTTGTGACGTCCGGCATACTTTTCACCTATATCTGCCGGTTTCTTGAGGCACACGAGATATACTCGATTTCTTCGCCCCTTCTTTTTATAATCGCCTCTCCCGGCGCTCTTTTTTGGTGGCCTTTGAGCGCACTCGCTGTCGTATACTTTTTTTCTGATTAAGCTTGAAACTCCACGTTCTTTTGTGTAATCAAAAGAAAGGTGGAAAACTTGACAATCTCTGTTTTTTTGTTATACTTCATATAGTGCTGAATTGACGATTCGTTATCCGTGCACATTCTTCGGAGAAACGAGATGCGTGCAAGAAAGGACCAAAGGATCAATATACGTCTTTCCGAGGCCGATCTCACTCTGTTGCGGGAAACGGCGGAGAAGGAGGGGATTCCTTATCAATCGCTTGTCACAAGCATCATTCACCGATATGCGACAGGTCAGCTTATCAGCGTGGCTGATATGCAAATAGTGCTCCAACTCAGAGAGACGAGGCGAAAGAGGAAGAGATGACGTATTCCAGCCCTGCGCTATTTTTGTAGCGCGGGGCTTTGTGTGTGCAAATGGGGGGTTCACCCGTGCACCAGCACTTGACTTTTTCTATGGTTATGATACAATCGTGGGAGATGTGCGGAGGAAAAGCGAAGCGCAAAGAACCATTGTTGTTTTTGACATTCACATAGGAAAGGAGAATCAATGTATCCTTTTTTTCCCAAGGTGAGGCCGGTCATTTCTCGCACAGGGGAACGGAGCAACACGACCGAGGCGAGCGCGAGCGAATATGTTTTAGAGAACAGGGTTCTCCCCTATCTCCTCGCGCTCCCCATCATGTGGGCGCTCACGGCGTGGGTCGTCGCGAAGAAGTGGATCTACCGCCGCATGAAGTGGGGGGAACTCAAAACAAACTCGCTTTGGTTTGATGGTCTCTCTCCACGATGTCGGCGCATCAAGGAAGGTGCGGCATCGTGGCGCGCGCTGGAGGAGATCTACAACTATCGGCCTGGGAACGAAGGTCCCCTCACTGACTTTTGGCTCGGTATGCCGAACGCACAGGCGGTGAGGAACCGATTCCACCTCCTCGAGCGGGAAATTATCGCTCTTGCAAAGAAGTATGGTGAGAGCGCGCCTTCTACGGAACCCGTCATCATTCTCTCCCTCGCGTCGGGTTCCGCAGAGGCAATCATACATGCCGTGAAGGACCTTGTGGCGCAAAGCATCCCCGTGTCAGTGTCTCTCCTTGACTGGGACGAGGGGGCGCTTGAACGAGCGCGGTTTCTTTCGCATCAACAAGGTGTGGCGAAAAACATCCATTTGGTTCTCGGGGATGTACTCAAGTTTTCCAGCCTCATGCAGGGTATTCGTCCGCACATTGTTGAAATGGCCGGGCTTTTGGATTATCTTCCGGATCGCAAAGCAAGGCACGTGCTTAAGGGCATCCACGAGATACTTGCCGATAATGGCACGCTTGTGACCTGTCACATCCACAAGAATCCTGAGCGGCATTTCCTGAAGCATGTCATTGGCTGGGTCGGTACCGAAAGGGCGCCGATGCTCTATCGTACCGGAGAAGAACTTTTGAAAGTCGTTTCTCTCGGGGGATTCAAGCCCGCGCGGCTTATTTCCGAACCGCACGGAATCCACACCATCGCAGTCGCCAAAAAGTAGTTTCAAGCCGGAGTTTGGTATAATGGAGACACGCTCTCCCTCGTACCAGCTCCGGCTTTTTTCTATTTTATGGAATTTTACCCTCTTTCGGCAGTCGTCAACATGCTCACGAGCATCGTGCTCGGGTTTCTTGTGTTTTCAAGCGACAGAAAAAACCTTGTGAACCGTATGTTCGCGCTCTTTGCGGGTGCCGTTGCATTGTGGAGCGCCGGTTATTTTTTCTGGCAAATTTCAGATTCGTCCGCGACCGCCCTTTTTTGGGTACGCGTTCTCATGGGGTCCGCTATTTTTATTCCTTTTTTCTATACGCACTTCGTCGTTCTTTTTTTGGAGAAAGACGGTGTGCATCGGTCTGCGGTGTATCTCGGGTATCTTTTTGCGTTTCTCTTTTTTTTCGCAGATTTCACGTCGCTTTTCATCAGTGCGGTACAACCTATCCTTTCCTTTCCCTACTGGCCCGTACCCGGGATTCTTTTTCACCCGTTCCTTTTCATATGGCTCTTCTATGTTGCCTATCCCACAGTGCTTCTCGTGCGCACAATGCGCGATGCTCATGCGGAACGTCGCCAACAGATAAAGTACACGCTCATCGGCATGACCGTAGGGTATCTCGGCGGGGCATCAAATTACTTTTTGTGGTACGGCATCCCCGTGCTCCCGATAGGCAACGTCCTCGTATCGGTCTACGTCCTCATGGTTGCGTACTCAATTCTGAAACACCATCTCTTCAGCATAAAAGTCATTGCGACAGAAATTTTCGTGTTCGCGCTATGGTTCTTCATACTCTTCAAAGTATTCCTTTCGGATACGGTGCGCGAGCAAGTGTATGATATCGGGCTTCTTGCCGCGACCATTCTTGTGGGCACGGTGCTTATCCGGAGCGTTATCCGCGAGGTTGATTCGCGCGAACACATTGAGCGTCTTGCCGCGAAGCTCAAGGTTGCGAATACTCGCCTGAAGGAGCTGGACGAGCGGAAGTCGGAGTTTCTCTCTATGGCGTCACATCAGCTTCGGACACCACTCACGGCTATCAAAGGATACGCGTCCATGCTTCTTGAGGGTTCATTCGGAGAGATAGGAGAGGCGGTGCGTAAACCTTTGGATACCATTTTTAAATCGTCTAACCGTCTCGTGCAGATAATAGAGGATTTCTTGACCATATCGCGGATAGAACAGAACCGCCTTGCATACAACTTTGAAAAAGCGGAATTGAAAGAGCTTGTTTCCGGCCTCGTGGCTGACTTTAGTGAGGAGGCACGTAAGAAAGGTCTTACACTCACTTTTTCTGCCGATGGCGACGGTACGTATGAGGTTATGATAGACAAAGGGAAGATTATGCAGATTGTCTCAAACCTTATTGATAATGCGGTGAAATATACGCCGAAAGGAAGTGTGGCTGTGACAGTGGGAAAATCGTCTCCGTCAACAGTGCGCGTCACTATCAGCGACACGGGTATCGGCATGGATTCTGAAACAAGAAAGAAAATTTTCCAAAAGTTTTCGCGCGCAAAGGACGCGAATCTCACAAACATCACCGGGACAGGCCTCGGGCTCTATGTCGCGACACGCCTCATTGTCGCTCACAAAGGAAAGATTTGGGCAGAGTCAAAAGGCAAGGGCAAAGGGTCTGCGTTCTATATAGAGTTGCCACTTGCGAAGTAGCCGCTGGATATTAAAAAAGCGGCGGTGGATTCTCCACCGCCGCGCGTAGATGGTTCAAACGCACAAGCACTCACTTTTTCAAGGAATGAACTGCGCTCGTACGAGACCAAGGGACCACATCTGACCCAGGAGTTTTGCTTGTTGTAGCGTGAGCGCCATGTATTCACCGGTGGAAATTTTTATGAAAAACTCTGGCACGGGGCGCTCAAACTTGAGCCGGTACAGTTTCCAGTCCTTTTCGCAAAACGGAGTGGTGTCCTTGTTCTTGTGGACGGAAACTCTGCAAACGAACACGGAGGTATCTCCACCGTAAGTCACTTTAAGAATCCCTTGTGTTGCAAAGGTTTCTCCACGAACTTCGCGAGCGAAATAGGGAACATTTTTCTTGAGTTTATTTGCTCCTGTGTCAGAGGCAAACTGTCCCTGCCCACTCTCCTGAAGAAGAAATCCTGCTCCAAAAATGAAGAGGACCCCTAGTCCGAGCAAGAGCGCGGGAAGCTTTCTCGTTATATCGGCTCTTACACTCATGCCGCCCAGACAGAGGAGGCACATCCCCAAAAGAACGAGGAGGATGGCATAGCAAACCCAGAGATTGGTGTAGCTATAGTAGTTAGAAAAGAGACCCATAGTCAACTCTCTTTGTTTGAGTTTCAACGAAAATACTGTTCTCTCTTAAGATATAGCATGTATAATAATCCTGTCAAGGGCGACCCAAACGCCAACACAATGATGTGGTGGGGGTGCGAGCCCTCGTAGTTTTTGCTATGATGGTATTCGTATGGCGCACAAAGACGGAAAAATCATACTGACAGGCGACAGGCCGACGGGCAAGCTCCATTTAGGGCACCTGGCGGGGTCGCTTTTGAATAGAGTCAAATTGCAGGATAGCTTGTCCGCCTCGGGCAGAAAGGGAAAGCAGTATGTGATGATTGCCGATGTGCAAGCACTCACGGACAATGCGGATAATCCTCAAAAAATAGCGGACAACGTGCTTGAATTAGCGCTTGATTATCTTGCCGTCGGTATTGACCCGAAAAAAACAACAATTTTCGTACAATCAGGAGTACCACAGATTGCCGAGCTCACCATTTTTTTCTTAAACCTTGTCACCCTTGCGCGTTTGAAGCGAAACCCCACCATAAAGGACGAGATGAAGCAAAAAGGATTCGGCGAGAATGTCCCTGCGGGGTTTCTCGTCTATCCTGTGAGCCAAGCGGCAGATATTTTGTCGTTTGGTACTACGCTCGTCCCCGTGGGTGAAGATCAACTCCCCATGATAGAGCAGACAAATGAAATTGTACGGAAGTTTAACTCGTATTACGGAGAGGTGTTTTCCGAAGTGGAAGGGCTTGTCTCGCACGCCCCGCGTCTTCCGGGAATTGACGGCAAAACAAAGATGAGCAAGTCGCTTAGGAACGCGATATACCTTTCGGACTCTACCGAGGAGATACGGGAAAAGGTCATGCAGATGTACACCGACCCAAACCATGTAGACAAAAATAGTCCCGGGCAGATAGAGGGTAATGCGGTGTTTATCTATCTTGATGCATTTTCCGCCCTAGGCGGACCCGCCTCGGGCTCCGATGAGTCGCTCGCCACTTTGAAAGCAAGGTATCAACAGGGTGGCGTAGGTGATGTGGAGGTCAAGGAACGCCTCATGGAAGTGCTGGAAGATATAATTGCGCCGATTCGCAGAAAGCGCGAGGAACTTGCAAAGGACAAGGCGGCCATTGAGGGAATACTCCGCGACGGCACAGAAGCTGCCCGCGAAGTTGCGGAAAATACGCTCCGTAAGGTCAGGAATGCGATGAGATTATTCTCCGCCTAATCTTTGTTTGCTATTCAAGCATTATATGGACAGAACCCCGATTACACACATTAGAGAAAAAGTGGGAGGTCAGGCAAAGATCGCCGGCTTTGTTCAAACTATCCGCGACCAAGGGAGCATCAAGTTTCTCATCATTCGCGATATCACGGGGACTATCCAAGTAGTCGTGAGCAAGGCAAGCCCCGAAGCGTCCCGCACGGCCTCATCATTAAGTTTGGAATCCGTTGTTGAAGTTGTCGGTTTAGCAAAGGAGGAAAAGCAAGCGCCTGGCGGGACAGAAATACAAGCGGAAGAAATCCATGTTTTATCGGATGCGCTCCCTGAATTGCCGATACCGGTGATTGAAAAAGGCCAGGAAGAAACCGATCAGCAAATTCGCCTGGATTGGAGATGGCTTGATTTGCGCAAACCGGAGAAGGCGCTCATATTCAAGGTATGGACGGTAATGGAACAGGCTTTTAGGAACTACTGTATCGGGAATGGATTTATTGAAATCCACTCGCCAAAATTAACCGCTACCGCGACAGAGTCCGGTTCAGAGTTGTTTGAAGTAAAATATTTCAAGCGTAAAGCAAATCTTGCCCAATCACCGCAGTTGTACAAACAAATGGCAATGGCGGCGGGGTTTGAGAAAGTTTTTGAAGTGGGTCCGGTATTTCGCGCAAATCCTTCGGCGACCTCCCGTCACGACACCGAGTTCACGATGTACGACGTTGAGATGTCTTTCATCACCTCACATCACGACCTGATGAACGAAGAAGAAAAAATGATTGTTGCGATGCTTAAGGCGGTAAAAGAAAAATACGGCGATGAAATTCAGAAAGTATATAATCGCGAGGTTGTTATCCCTCGAGTTCCTTTCCCTCGGCTCACTATAAAAGAGGTAAAAGAAATTTTGGGTCGTTTGGGTATTCCGGACGAGCGAGGAGGCGACATGAGCCCCGAAGAAGAGCGCGCGATTTGCGAACACATACAGAAAGAAACGGGGAGCGAGTTTTTGTTCATCCACGAATTTCCCACTTCTGTTAGAGCGTTCTACAGCATGAGAAAAGAGGATGACCCGCGAGTGACAAAGAGTTTTGACCTGTTATGGAATGGCTTGGAGATAACAAGCGGCGCGCAACGGGAACACAGGGTTCTCGAGCTAGAGAAGCAAATCAAGGAACAAGGACTTTCCACTCTGTCTTTTGAGACATATCTAAACTTTTTTCGCTACGGCTGTCCACCGCACGGCGGTTTTGCTCCCGGGCCTTCCAGAATGTTGATGAAACTTCTGAATCTATCAAACGTGCGTGAGGTCACGTATCTTTATCGTGGGATAAATCGCCTAGAACCTTAAAAGTACGCATGGAATCCGCGGGTGAATATACAGTTCGCACGAACGCGTTTGAAGGTCCTCTTGACCTCCTCTTGGATTTGATAGAAAGGCGGAAGCTTCACATACACGATATTTCTCTCTCCGAAGTTGCCGATGACTATCTTTCCTATATTGAGACGCTCGGAGAGTTCCCTACGAAGGATGCCGCGCATTTTCTTGTCATTGCCTCAACCCTTGTCCTCATAAAGTCGCGCTCGCTCCTTCCGGGGCTTGCGCTCACACCCGAAGAGGAGACGAGTATAGATGATTTAGAGGGACGGCTGAAGCTTCTTCTCCGGATACGGGAGCTTGCGATACCCGTGGGCGCACGCTTCATGAAGGACATTCTCTGGTTTCGCGAGGGGGATTACCGTGTGGCCCCCGTCTTTTCTCCGCATACTGAAGTGAATCCCGTGAACATGCTCTGCATCGCAAAGGAGGTTCTTAAGAACCTCCCAAAGAAGGAGGCAATCCCGCAAGTGCTCGTACGGCAGGTCTTAAGCATGGAAGAGATAATGGATGACCTTACCGAACGCATAAAGAAAGCGCTCTCGGTTAGTTTCCGCGAGTTCACGGAAAACGGCGCGAAAGATAAGGTAAAGATTGTCATCGGCTTTTTGGCGATTCTTGAATTGGTAAAACGAGGCATTGTGTCGGCAAAGCAAAACGAGCGGTTTGAAGATATAGAGATAGAGGGGATGGAGGTTGGAGTGCCGCGGTATTACTAAAAAGAATTGTTACATTGATACATTGTTGCATTGTTTTTTTCAACAATGAAACAATAAGTGAGCGTTTTAGCGAGCGATAACAATGTAACAATTTTGAATTTTCATTTCCCACTTTGATTTTTATATTGTAAATTATGGAACTTGCCTCCCTTATTGAAGCCATACTATTCTACAGGGCTGGACCCATGAAGACGGGAGAGCTTGGGAAGATGCTTGGGAAAAAACCCGATGAGCTAGACCACGCCCTCGTGGCGCTCGGGGGAGGGCTCGCAAACCGTGGTATACGTCTGGTGAAGACGGAGGACACCGTGGCGCTTGCGACCGCACCGGAGGCAAGCCACTTCATGGAAGTGCTCCGCAAAGAGGAGCTTTCGGGCGACCTCGGCAAGGCGACCCTTGAAACACTTACGATGGTGCTCTACCGTGCGCCTGTCGGAAAAAGCGAGATTGACTACATTCGTGGAGTGAACTCCGCTTCAAGCATCCGTACGCTTTTGGTGCGCGGATTGATTGAGAGAAAAAGAAGCGAAGAAACGTCGCGAAGATTCGTCTACGTCCCGACATTAGAAACGCTCGCATATCTCGGGATATCAAAAGCAGGAGACCTCCCGGAATATAGAGAAGTGCGCGAAGAAGTGTCGCGTTTTAGGCGCGAATTCTCCTCCGGAGGAGGATCGGCCTTCGGCGGACAAAACGCGAATGATGAGGAGTTAGTTAAACCATCGGAGGAAGAATCCACTATTGCCGCACATGGAGAAGAAAACGCATAACAAGGGACCGTATAACGTGACCATCATCTACGATTCCCCTCCCGCTCCGGAGGTCTTTTTGTCGTCTGCTTCGAAAGAGGCAGGGAAAGAAAAGAGCTCTAATCTTCCGATGTTTATAGAAGAGGCAGTGCTTTTTGTTGCGGCGTTTATCATCCTTGGCGGCGGGACCGCGTTTCTTTGGTTTTCTTTTGGTACTACCGTGCGGCAATCAGCGCGCACGCCGGCCGTAGTCGCAGAATGGAAGGACCCGTTTCTTTCTGTCGCGCTTGAAGCGCAAGCGGCGATTGTCTTTGATATAGAGGAAGAGAAAACACTCTATGCACAATATTCGGAAGCACAGCTCCCGCTGGCATCTCTCACAAAACTTTTGACAGCGCTTATCGCCACAAAAACGCTTGGCGGCGATGGTATCGTGACCATAGATACAGAGGCGGTTGCTGAGATAGGGGACAGCGGGCTTCGGGTGGGAGAAAGATGGCGCACGGACAATCTTGTTGCATTCACGCTGATGTCCTCCTCAAACGACGGAGCCGTAGCGCTTGCGCGCGCCGTGGAAATGGCATCATCGTCTCTTTCGGAAAGTGCATCGCCCCAGTCTTTTTCATACGTGATGAATGCATGGACGGAAAAAATCGGTCTTCGTCAGACCTATTTTTTAGATGCGGCCGGGCTTGATGTCAGTGGAGATCAAAGCGGGGCATATGGTTCCGCGCAAGATATTGCGTTCCTCCTCGCCTACATCCTGAAACATACTCCGGAGGTAGTGGAAGACACTTCGTATGTGGAACGCTCGTTTGCTTCTCTGGATGGCTTTCTGCATCTTGCGCGAAACACTAATGAACGGGTAGCGGTGATTCCCGGAATCGTTGCCTCAAAAACTGGATTCACCGACCTTGCAGGGGGAAACCTCGCCATTGTATTTGAGGCAGGGCCAATGCGGCCCATTGCGGTCGTGGTACTCGGTTCCTCTACGGAAGGGCGTTTTGACGATGTGGAGGCGCTTGTCGGGGCAACCATTGACTATTTTAGATATAGGTGATACTCAGACACCACGTGTACTATATATACGGACGACCGCCCGTATATATAGTGCGGTACATGATACTATCGCGGCAACGGTTACATTGTAAGAAATTCAGCGACAGTTTTTTCTATTTTTTCGTACTCTGTCGATGCAAGCCACGCAATCCCCGTGTCTCTTTTCCACCAGGTCATCTGTCGCTTTGCGTAGCGGCAGATTGCGGCTTCAAGTTCCACGAGCATTTCTTGTTTTGAGATTTCTTTTTGCAGGTAGCGAGCGAGGAAACCATATTCAAGTCCCAATGACTTCATCCGTGCGTAGGAAAGACCGTTTTCATGGAGCTGACGTGCTTCGGCAACCATTCCTTTTTTCATCCGTGCGATAAGGCGAGTGTGTATTTTTTCTTGGAGTACGTCATTCGGCATTCGTATGCCGATTTTAAGGGCATCATAGAAGCGGTTCTTTTCGAGTGGAGGAACGTGTCCGAGCGCATCCGCAATCTCTATCGCACGGATGAGGCGATGGCGGTTTTTTTTGTCTATTTTTTCTGCGAAATGCGTGTCAAGATTCTTCAATCTCACCACGAGTGCATGCGTTGTTTCTTTCTCAAGCGCCCTACGAAGTTTTTTGTTTGGCGGTACCGGCGCGGGGGAAGTGTCGCCGAGAAGCGCATCTATATAAAACGCGGTGCCACCTGCGATGATGGGAAGTTTCCCTCGTGCAACAATTCCCGCAATCACCGTACGGGCATCTGCGACAAAATCTGTCACCGTATAGACGCGTTTTGGGCTTGCGACACTCAAGAGATGGTGAGGGACCCCAGTCATTTCTTTACGAGTCACCTTTCCTGTGCCGATATCAAGCCCCTTGTAGACCTGCCGTGAATCGGCGGAGACAATCTCTCCGCCGAACTTTTTCGCAAGCATCACCGCAAGCCCGCTCTTTCCTGATGCAGTAGGACCCACGATGACAACGATTTTTTTGAGTGGCTCTTCCGCGTGCATATTTTTCATGGTATATCATATTCGGCTGTTCTCATACAAGAGCAAGCCCGTCTCTCGCGCGACGTGAGAAACGAGGGAGTCCGCCCCCAACGCGGAAGACCTCATCATCACAAAGGAAGGAGACCCGCCATGGGGAACCTGATAAAATTGCCGCTGTCTGAAATAACGGCGACACTGGAACGGCTTGAACAAGTGGGAGTTACACCCGAGATCTTGAAACTCATTAGAACCGATTTCTTGATGGCGAGACGTGTTGCCAATGCGGTTCTCCAGACGCCCTTCTGGCACGGGAAAGACGGAGTCATCCGCTTCAATGTCACGAGCGACGGCACGTGGGGCGAAATCTTGATCAAGCGTCTGGAGGGCGACGGTTTCAACGTGGATGCCTGCGCCAAGCAGATGCTCTGTTCGCCGGACTTCAAGCCGACCAAGGGCCTCACGACCGAAGTTGTTGTTCTTCCGGGCAGTTTCTTCGGTGACAACGACCGACGCACGGAGAAGATTCGCGCCGAAGGCGCCTTGCGCAAGCTCGTTGTACCGAACGCCGAACTGGCCTGCCTCATCCGTGAGAAGTTCACAGACAAGGAGATCGAAGCGATGGGGCTGTCGTTCATCGTTGCCATGCACAAGCCGTTCTTCAACTGCACCCACGGTCCGCACTTGCTGCGCGCTCACGGCGAGGGTCGCCGCTGGTTCAGCGCGAGCCGCGGCGAGCCTGACGTCTGGTGGGGTCGTGATGGCGGGTTCGCGTTTGCCGTGTCGCCCCAGTAGTAGAGCAAAGCTCACTACGGGGCTGGCAGGCAAGTGTAGAGTCCCAAGAGCCTCGAGACTTGAGTCTCTTTTCCGCCGAAGGCTGATCCGCCTCCGGCGAAGTTCTTAGCCTCGCCCTCTCCAAAGAGGGCGGGGCTTTTTCTATAGACCTACCGCTTAAAAACCTTTCTACTGCACTTTCCTGAATTTTGACTGCGACTGGTAAAAAATTTCTCAAAATACCACTGGTATTATTCAAAATTTTTGCCTTCGTCTCGCTCAAAATTCAGGAATTTCGTTACGAAAATTTTTAAGCACAGTAGGTCTTATAGAAAACCACCCAGTCGCCTGAAAGGGGCTGGGCGGTCAGTGTCTCTCGTCCTAGTTTTGAAACTCGGAGAGTGCGTTTTGTGCCATTTCCGCAGTCCAGAATCCGTGTCGCGCGAAACCAGCGATGATGTCTTTGAGTGTGAATATCACCGTCACATTGTGGATGCCAGCCGCTCGGAGATTCTCCAACGCGCCTTGTCCTCGGTCCACGAGGATGAACCAGTGAATCTCATTGCGCGGCGGATAGCCGCTTTCTTCCAGCTTCTGTGCGGTTTCAATCTTTGACAAGCCGTCGGTGATGACATTGTCAATCATGCAATAGACGTGTTTCTCCGGTTCCGGCGGGCCGTTCACCCACGAGTGATGCGCTCCGTGTGTCTTCAGAGTCTCTCGCATGACGCGGAAAATGACCTTTCGCGTCAATGCCGCATCCGGTTCCATGAAGCGTATCATCGCCGCCGCCTGCGCAAGCGGTGTCCCCGCAGTGGGGATACCAATGAGGCACGGCGCACGAAGGTCATCTTTCGTCGCAAGCAACACTGCACGCAGTACCTCCCTTCCGATTCTGTGGAGCAGGGTGAGATTGTCAGTGAGGTCGTCTCTTCCAGAGACATAAACCCGCGATGTTTTGCCCGATGTGAGGATGACCGGCTTGGGGCGATACTGGACAAAGCCGCACTCGCACATGAGCTTCAAAGTGACTTCATCAAGCCGTCCGACAGGCACAAGGGTGTCCATAGAAAAACCTTTGTATGAGTGGTGGTGAAAGTTCGTTTTTCTAAGAGAAAATTATATAAGCACTATAGTAAAAAGTCAAGCAAACCAGAAGATAACAAAAACAGCTATATTTTTTCAGGCCATTTTTCACTCTTAAATCCTATGATTAAAATTTTTCTTTTCTTCTTTCTCCTAAAACATGGTTCGAGCCGATGTTTTTCTACGGGTTCTTTTGCGATTTTGAGTCGTGCGCGCCTGCCCACCGGCATGTAATTCTGGCAGTTTTTAGAAAATGAAAACGCGGATACCTTGAGAGGTATCCGCGTCGGGTTTGACGATCAGGCGATAGAAGTTTTTCCGCAGCAGGAACAGCGATGGAGGTATTCGTCTGAAGGACAGTCCACGCCCACTTCTTCTTTCGTAGCGCCGCATCTTGTACAGGAAAAGGAAATGTATGGGAGGACACAATCCATAGATTTGCCGCAACACAACGGAGACGAAATGGAAAATAAACGCAAAATAAAGGATAGCCGTGGAGTAACGACGCGCCACTCTTTTTTCTGTTCTTCCCAGTGTGAGTCGTGGCCCGTACACTGCCCGTGAGCGCACGATACGCCGGGGGTCTCGTTCTTGGCTTCCTCCGCTTCTTCCTCTGGCTGTTTTGCCGGCTCTTCCGGATTTCCCTCGGTGGGCAAGGCCCTACCCTCGCGGACTACGTACCAAATAATCACGGCGAGATAGAGGGAGCCTCTGGTGCCGGCCATGCTGAATTCCCGAGACTTGACCTCAATGGCATCGCCTGCCCATGCACACCATGAGTTCACTCGTTTCTCCAGCTCAATGTCGTCAGACCTGATTGCAATCAGTTTTAAGTATTGCATGAAGGCTCCTTTCGTGAGGTGAATGATTAGCCTGCTTGTGGTTTCTTGCGTCCTGCCCACCGAATTTGTTCTGCCTCAATCTCGGCATTCCCTCGAATCTCCTCCGCCTCTTTTTCGGCACGCGCTACAATCTCCTTCGCCAGATCAATCTGCCGTTGTGCTTGTTCTTCCCTGCGCTCAATCTGCCGTCGGATATGTGTGAGCTCCACGTCAGCGCCCATCAGTCCGCCGTGTTCGGTGAGTCTGTGAGAAATGACCACAGCGTTCGTGAGGAGAGCGAGCACGATGCCGCCAAAGGTCGTCCCGACCGCAATGCCCCACAGGAGCAAACTCGTCGCCGAGAGGGAAAAAGCGGACGCGACAGAAACCGCAAAGAGTGAATCTACCGGCCGGAATGCAAAGAGGGAGGCATCCACGCTATACAGTGCTCCCAGTTCCTTCAGACGCGCCGCAATCTGGGATTGTTGTCTCACAACCGCAGAATAGTTGTCCTTGGTGATCGGGGTTGATGCGAGCGCTATCATATCCTGCCGGATACCAGAGAGAATCTGGCGATTTGCGTCGCGGGTACGTTCCGATTGGGTGATCTCACGCTCCATTTGTAGCTGAATATTCTGTGTGGTTTGAAACTTCGTGCTTGTGCCAACGTGCCCCGAAAAACGGAACACAACGCCGCGGTCGGCAAGCTGTTGTTCTATGTCCCCACGGACGATGCCTTTTGACTCTGCGTCAATTGCGGCGACAATGAGTGCGCGGGTTGAGCCATCCCTGTCTTTCTCGGAACGCATTGTTTGTTCAATGGCGCGAATACCAGGGTCAACGGATTTTGCGAAATCTGCCGCGATGACCGAAGCGAGTGGCGTGCCATTCTGGACGATATTCAGTCGTCCTACCTCAAGCACGAATACTGGCAAGAGAATGAGAGCGACGGCACAGAACAGGTATCCAGTCCATGGTGTACGATAGTGCAAGTTGATGAATCCACGAAGGACCAGAAAGTCAACGCTCGCGATGAGCGCAAGAACGGTTACGGTAAAAGCATACATGAGCGGCTCATTGCCTGGTGCGACGAAATCGCGCGCCACTTGCCACAGCAGGTTACCTTGATACCAAAGCGCCCCGGCCATGATGCAGGCTTCAACAAACTTCACTGAGCCTGGAATGAGGGCCGAAATGTCGTTTGACGCGTTGTCACCGCGCTCTCGTACCGGATTAGGATAGCCTGTATTCACGGACCTCCTCCTTATGGTGAGTTGTCAGAGAACCATGGAAATCACTATGTCCATATGTATCATAAAACGAGGAAATGTCAAATTCTTAGGCGGCCCAAGACGTTTACCTGTGGAATATCGGCGGGGCGATTCCGATAACGTAGACCTTTAATCCTAGGGCTTCTTTTTCTTCTTTCGTGGTGCCGGAGGTGGGACTCGAACCCACATGTCTTGCGACACACGATTTTGAGTCGTGCGCGTATACCATTCCGCCACTCCGGCAAGGAGTTGACATACTACATAGTATGTCTGTTTGCTCCAAAAATCAATTTTGCTAGAATTAAGAGACTATGGATGTAAAGAAAAATTATAGTTCCGTGTTTTGGGTTGATGTGGACAAGATTCGCCCGAACCCCTATCAGCCACGCAAGGAATTTGACGGGGAGAAATTGCGCGAACTCGCAAACTCAATCCGGCAGTATGGCGTACTGCAACCTCTTGTGGTGACGCGCCACGAGGAGGCACGCGCCGATGGCGGCATTCAAGTTTCCTACGAGCTTATCGCAGGGGAGCGGCGAACGCGCGCGGCGAAGCTCGCCGGTGTGAGTCAGGTCCCCGTGCTTATCCGCGAAGGAGATGCAGGGGAGGTATCTGCGCGCTTGAAGCTGGAACTCGCGATTATAGAAAACCTTCAGCGGGAAGATTTGAGTCCCGTAGAGCGCGCTCGTGCGTTCAAACGCCTTGTTGACGAGTTTTCTTTCAAACACGCAGACATTGCAAAGAAAATCGGCAAGAGCCGTGAGTATGTGGCAAACTCGGTACGCCTACTTGCGCTCCCCATGGAGATGATTACCGCGCTTGAGGAGAGAAAAATCAGCGAAGGACACACCCGGCCGCTTCTCATGCTTTCCGACAGAATAGAGGAACAACAGGTGCTCTTTAAAGACATTGTCACGAAGCGTTTGAATGTGCGTGAAGCAGAGCTCACCGCGCGCGCCATCGCGCAAGACCGCGCGCGCAAGCCTTTGCACGAGAACCCTGAGTTTACCGAGATAGAGCGTGAACTCGTAGAGCGACTTGGGACGCGGGTACGTGTGGAGCAGAAGCATGTCGGCGGGAAAATTATCATCAGCTTTTTCTCTGATGAAGACCTCCAGAATATTTTGGATACATTTGTGCGCAATCAAAAAAATGGAGGCGCGGCGCTTCCCGATACGTTGCCGCCCGGAGCGATGCCTGTGCCACAGGGCGGGGGAGATTCTTCCCCTGGTAGCATGGGCGAAGGTGGAGGTATGGGGGTTCCGGAAGGGATGTCTAGCGAAGCCGCTCCAGGCCCCGAGTTCCTTGTGGCTGACGCTCATACCCCCCCGCCGTCTCTGAAAGACGAAAGAGACGACGATGATTACCTCTATTCCGTAAAACACTTCTCCGTCTAAAAACTCAAGGACGGTCCTTGCGGTTAGTTATCCACAGTTTCTGTTGATAACTTTGTGGATAAACAGGGGTTAGGACCGTCCTTGCGGAGTTTTTAGTGCTTTTTTGAGACAAGCGCGGCCTTTATGTTTTTCTTGGCGGTGGCGGTTGCCGCGTACGCGAGCCACTTGCTAGAGGGGGATGCCGATTTTTTTGTAATGATTTCCACGATGTCCCCATTTTTTAGTTTTGTATCAAGCGAGACCATTTTATTGTTCACTTTCACGCCGGTGAGGTGGTCGCCGATATCAGAATGCACCGCGTAGGCGAAATCCAGGGGGTATGATTCCTCGGGAAGGTCTATGACGTCGCCATCGGGAGTAAATACAAAGACGCGGTCTTTAAAGAAATCGGTGTGGAGGTGCGCAAGAAATTCTTCCGACGCAGACACTTGTCTTTGCCAGTTGACGAGTTCCTGTATCCAGCGCACCTTCTTGCCGAGCAATGTCCCTCGCGTCTCCTCCGCGGTTTCCTTATACGCGATGTGCGCCGCGATTCCATACTCCGCCTCATCGTGCATTTTTTTTGTCCTAATCTGGATTTCTACGATACCGCCATCGCCGGTAAAGATGGACGTGTGTAAACTTTGGTAGCCGTTTGGCTTCGGGGATGCAATGTAGTCTTTGATGCGCCCCGGGAGTGGTTGCCATGTACTGTGGATAATGCCGAGCACGCGGTAGCAGTCGCTTACTTCAGGCACGATGACGCGGAGCGCCGCGATGTCGTAGATTTTGTCTATATCCTTGTCATACCGCAACAATTTCTTGTACAGGCTATATAAGTGCTTCACACGGTAGTCAGCAGAGGACACTTCCACTCCCGCTTTTCGGAGTTCTTTCTGGAGGTCGCGGTACACTCTTTCTAGGTGTTTTGTGGCATTCTTACTGCGTTCTTTACGAAGTAGAGATACCCATGCGTGCTCTTTGGGATAGACATAGGGGAATGCGAAATCCTCCAAGTCACCTTTAATACGACCCATACCAAGACGGTTTGCAATGGGCGAATAGATTTCAAGCGTTTCCAGTGCAATACGCCGTCGCTTCTCTTCGGGGACATGCGCGAGAGTCTTCATGTTGTGAAGACGGTCGGCAAGGCGGATGACGAGCACCCGTGTATCCTTTGAGACCGCAAGAAAAAGTTTCCGTAAGCTCTCCGCGTGCCGCACGACGCCACGATATTTATACTTCCCGAGCTTTGTAACGCCGTCCACGAGAAAAGCGACCTCTTTACCGAACTTTTTTTCTATATCCGCAAGAGATATACTGCCATCTTCAAAGGTGTCGTGGAGCAGCCCTGCCGCAATCGTTCGCGCGTCCATGTGAAGCTCGCCTAGGGTTTGCGCTGTCGCTATGCAATGAGAAAAATACGGTTCTCCTGAAAACCGCTTTTGTCCTTTGTGGGTTGCTTCTCCAAACTCAAACGCCCGCGAAATAAGTTCTTTGTCTTCTTCGGACGGTGATTTGAGAGTCGCGATGATTGACGCAAGATCCGACATATACTGTCTTCGGTAAGAGTTTTTTGAAGGGGAGTATGTCTCAATCGCTTGTCTATTTCTTCAGTAACTTATGAGGATTGTGGTTCAGGCATTCTTTTTTACTGCACCGTTCCGGTATTGTCTTTGTGCCCTCCATCATGAGGGAGCTGCATTCCGGGCATAGTTTTCCCGTGGGTTTTGCTTTTATCGCAAACTTACATTTTGGATAGTTCGTACAGCTATAGAAGACACCAAAGCGTCCTTTGCGCTCCGCGAGTGTCCCTTTTTTACATTCCGGGCAGACTACGCCAGTATCCGCTGCGCGTTTTGCTTCCTCACTTTCCGCTCCCTTTTTAATGAACTTACATTTTGGATAGTTTGAGCATCCGACAAATTTCCCAAACTTACCCTCGCGTTCCACGAGTTTTCCCTGCCTACCGGCAGGCAGGCTGTCACCACATTCCGGACATTTTTCACCGGTTTCTTTAAGTTCTTTCTTGGTATCAAATGACTCACCTTCCATGGTGCGTGCGCCGTCGCACTCGGGGAACCGTTCGCAGGAAAGGAATGTCCCAGCACGGGAGAGCTTTATCACCATCGCGCTCCCGCATTTCGGGCAGCGCATATTCGCGGGCGCTTTCCCGATATTGGTGAGCTTACCGATAGTTTTCGTTTTTTCTTTCACGTATTTTGAGAATGGGCCGTAGAAATCTTTCAAAAGCTTTACATAATCTTTTTTCCCTTCCGCAATTTGGTCAAGGTCATCTTCCATTTCCGAGGTAAAGGAGTCGCTGATGTAGTCGGCGAAGTTCTCCTCAAGAAACGTGTCCACCACATCGCCGAGCTCGGTCGGGTGAAGCGTTCTGTTCTCGCGGAGCACATATGCGCGGTCTACGAGCGTCTTCATGATGCTCGCATAGGTGGACGGTCTCCCGATGCCGCGTTTTTCAAGTTCCTTAATGAGTCCCGCTTCGGTATAGCGTTTCGGAGGCTCGGTCTGCTTTTTTTCCGAAGAAATATCAGTGAGCGTGAGCGGTTCGTCTTTTATAACTTTGGGAAGTTCCACATCGTCACTTTTCGCATCGGGGTCTGCCTTAAGCCATCCAAAAAATTCCGTGCGTGCACCATGGGCGGCAAAATCAGGGATTCCACCAGCCTCTGTCGTCGCAATAATCTTTGTTCGCGCGATTGCGGCATCGGCCATCTGCGAAGCGATAGCGCGTCTCCAAATGAGGTCGTAGAGGCGTTTCTGCTCCGGCGTGCCTCCTACAGTTTTCTTTCCGACGTGTGTAGGGCGCACTGCCTCATGCGCCTCCTGAGCGCTTTTGCTCTTTGTTTTGTGAACGCGAGGTGTTGAATACTCTGTGCCATATTCTCCCACCACAAAGCTGGCGATTTCTTTCTGCGCCGTGGCGGAGAGGACGGTGCTGTCCGTACGCATATAGGTGATGTGCCCCGCCTCATAGAGCCCTTGCGCGGCGCGCATGGTTTGCGCAGGAGCCATGCCGAGCCGATTTGACGCCGCCTGTTGCAGGGTGGAGGTGGTAAACGGTGCAGGGGCCGCGCGCCGTACATTCGTCTCTTCTATATCTTTCACACGCCAGACCCCTTTCTTGCCTTCGGCAACGATACGCACCGCCTCCGCTTCTTTATCCGGCTCCTCGGTGCAGGCGAGGACGAGCGGGTTTTTTCCCTTTGTCTCGGTATGTGCCGTAATGACCCAGTAGTCCTTCGGACGAAACGCGCGGATTTTCCGCTCACGCTCCATAAGGATACGGAGCGCGGGGGATTGTACACGGCCCGCAGAGAGGCCGTAACGCACCTTTTTCCAGATGAGTGCCGAGAGGTCATAGCCGAAGAGCCGGTCTAAGACGCGCCGCGCCTCCTGTGCTTTGCGGAGGTTATCATCTATGTCGCGCGGATGCGCGAGCGCCTCTAAAATGGCGGGTTTCGTAACCTCGTGAAAAACGATGCGCTTCAATTTTGAATTTTGAATTTCTGATTTTCCGGTTTGTTTGGAATTTAGAGTTTGGGGTTTTGAATTTCCCAAATTGCAGATTTGGGCGATATGCCACGCGATTGCCTCTCCTTCGCGGTCGGGGTCTGTTGCGAGGATGACCTCGTCTGCTTTTGCGCAGAGAGATTTAAGTTCGCTCGCAACGCGCTCTTTCCCGGGGACAATCTGGTAGTTGGGGACGAACCCTGCTTCTATATCTATCGCGTCTTTACTGCTTTTGGGGATATCGCGAAAATGGCCGACTGATGAGGTCACCTTGTATTCTCCCTCAAGATATTTTGAAATCGTTTTTGATTTCGCGGGTGATTCAACAATAAAAAGCTTCATCTTGTACAGCTTACAGCTTCTAGAACTTACAACTTATAACTTATAACTGGCTTTGTACCCTACTATACTACACATCTTTTTGCAAACAAAACAACCGTTTTGTCAAACAAGACAAAACGGTCGCGGAAAAACTTCACCTGTAACGGACAAGACGACCGAAATCAGCAAAATCGTCATCCAAACAATGCCAATGTAAGGCCCACACTGGGCCGTGATTCGTGTCCCAGAACATGGTCAGGATGAACACACCGCCCTGTCGTTCCCGGCGTCTTGTTCCCGGGAAGACGAGACAGACCTCGCGCCATTCATGCGGGACGGTATCTTCTTGTGCCAAGAGACATAGGGCGTGGCGCTCGCCGGCGCAATGCCCTAGGTCCACGGCACGCGTGCGCATGACCTCACCACTGGCAAACTCCTCACCGTCTTTCAGAAATTTTACGAGCTCTAGCTCCTCATTGCCGGTAAAATCAGAATCTGTGAGGAGTGCCATTCCGCTTTTGATTCTTGGGAGTTTCGGCGGAAGCGTGAGCTTCACAGTAGGGAATTCGGGAATCGTTGTCATCGGTGGCTCCTTCGTTGGGGTTGAAATGAATTTCTAGGTTACAAGGTACTTTTTTATGGGGCTAGTATATAGCGTAACACATTTTTTGTCAAGTTTTTCTCAAATAAAATTCTTGCGAATAGCACATACTTTATATACGGACGACCGCCCGTATATAAAGTATGTGTACGACTTTTGAACAAGCGGACAGTTGAAGTCTGACTTCCACTGTCCTCGCAAACGATCAGCGTTGAAGTCAAACTTCCACCTGAAACGGTTGAAGACTGACTTCATGCGATTCTGATTTCCCCCATTGTTTCCTTGATGAGGCCTTGTATCTCCATCGCCGAGAGAAGGGCACTCGCTTCGTGGATGGGCATTCCGAGCGCGCGGAGGAGCGCGTCGCGTTCGCATGGTTCGGCAAGCATTTCCAAGACCCGTCGCTCTTCCGGCGAGCAACCCTTTATTTTCTTGTCTCTAGTCTCTTGTCCCTCGTCTCTTTTTTCTATTCCCCACTGCTCCAATATATCCGCACCGGAAGTCACGGGGACTGCACCTTGTCGCAAGAGGCGATTTGACCCCTCGCTATTTTTTGAAAAGATGGATGCGGGGACGGTAAACACATCACGGTTGTACTCCAGCGCAAGCCGCGCGGTGATGAGCGTTCCCGAACGTTCGCCTGCTTCCACCACTAGTGTGCCACGGGTGATGCCCGCCATGAGGCGGTTCCTTTGGGGAAACGAAAAAGGTGTCGCGCGAAAATCGGGCGCAAACTCGGAAAGGAGCGCGCCGCCTTTTTCCACGATGCTCCGCGCGAGACCAAGGTGTGCCCTCGGATAGAGTACGGACTCGGAAAGTCCCGAGCCGGGGAGAGCAACGGTGAGCAAGCCTGCACGGAGTGCCGCTTCATGCGCGAAGGCGTCTATGCCCAAGGCAAGCCCCGAGACGACGACCACGTTTTCTCCGGCAAGTTCGCCGATTATTTTTTCGCACACCTCTTTGCCGTACGAGCTGAAGCGTCGCGAGCCAACGACCGCAAGCCAGAGGGCTTCGGTGGAGGGAAGCGTTCCACAGACATAAAGCGTTTCCGGTGGTTCGGGGATTTCGCGGAGGGGAGAGGGATATTCGTTCGGCGGGAGTGTGCGTACCTCGTTCATTTCGTTATTGTAGCAGGTGTGATACCATTTAAAATATATGATTTATGATTTAAGATTTTCCGCCGAAGGAAAATGTGCAGGTTTTTCTTTTTTTCAATCTTATATCTTATATCGTAAATCTTAAATTCTTTATGCTTGATATACGTTTCATCCGCGACAATCAGAATCTTGTCCGCGATGCACTTAAAAACAAAAACAGAAAGCCCGTTGATTTGGAAAAAATCGGGGCGCTGTTTGAGTCCCGCACGCGGCTTCGGGGTGAAGCCGATGCGCTCAACAGAAAAAAGAAAGAAGCTTCCGATGCACGCGATAGTGAGGCAGGAAAAAAAGTAAAAGAAGAATCCCAGAAACTGGAAGAAGAACTAAAGCGTGTAGAGGCAGAACTGCACGCCCTCCTCATTCAAATTCCGAACATTCCGTCGCCCGACACACCGATTGGGCCAGATGAGTCCGGAAATCAGATTCTGCGTCAGATAGGGGAGAAGCCGCGCTTTTCATTTACTCCGAAAGCGCACTGGGACTTGGGAACGGCACTAGACGTGCTAGACAACGAGCGTGCGGCAAAAGTCGCCGGCGCGCGTTTCACCTACGTGAAAGGCGACCTCGCGCTTCTCCAATTTGCGCTCATCCATTTTGTATTGAGTGTGCTTGCCGATCCGAAGAAAGTCGCCGCAGTGAAAGAAGACTTTGGCCTTATGGCATCCGCGACGCATTTCATCCCGATTGTTCCTCCTGCTATGGTGCGTCCGGAAATACTAATTGGCTTAGGGCGACTTGATCCTCCGGAAGATAAATACCATCTGGAAAAGGACAATATGTATCTTGTGGGAAGCGCGGAACATTCCGTTGGCCCGATGCACATGGACGAGATTTTAGAAGAAAAAGATTTGCCGCTCCGCTATGTCGGCTATTCCACCGCGTTCCGGCGTGAGGCGGGGAGCTATGGCAAAGACACGAAGGGCATCTTGCGGATGCACCAGTTTGATAAACTGGAAATGGAGACGTTTTGCCTGCCAGAGCAGTCAATGGAAGAGCAAAATCTCCTCGTCGCGCTCCAAGAGCATTTCCTTCAGGAGCTTGGTCTCCCGTACCAAGTGGTTATCGTCTGCACGGGTGATATGGGGTTCCCCGACCAGCGCCAGATAGACATGGAGACCTGGATGCCGGGGCAAAACACCTATCGGGAAACACACAGTGCAGACCTCATCGGCAGTTTCCAGCCGCGTCGGCTCAACATCCGCGTGCGTCGGAAGGACGGAAAGACGGAACACCTTCACATGAACGATGCCACGGCGCTTGCGATAGGGCGGACCCTCATCGCCATTATGGAAAACTATCAAGAAGAAGACGGTTCCATCCGTATTCCCGAAGTACTCCTGCCCTACATGATGGGGAAAACAAAGATTACCGCTCCAATTAAAAAGTAGACCTACTGCTTAAAAATTTTCGTAACGAAATTCCTGAATTTTGAGCGAGACGAAGGCAAAAATTTTGAATAATACCAGTGGTATTTTGAGAAATTTTTGACCAGTCGCAGTCAAAATTCAGGAAAGTGCAGTAGAAAGATTTTTAAGCAGTAGGTCTAATGAAGTGTACGCGGAAAAACTGTTCTCTCGCACGCAGTGCTCTGTCCGTGGGTTTTTACTTGACAAAACCACTAATATTTGCTATACTCAAACATCGTAATAGTCCCTTGAAATCAGGCTTATTTATGAGGTAGCCCATCTTCGCTAAAGCTACGATGGGTAAAACGCATGTGCACTATTGCGCTTGCCCTGCCAAAGCCTTGGCGGCGGCGGGCTATCTCATACAGAGGAAGCCGTTAGTCAGAGCGATTCTGACAAATCTCCGCCTTCGCATAAAGCTATGGCGGACAAAGCAAAACAGAAGGAGGATGACGATGTCACAGACATTGATCACCAGCCGGGACCCGAAAGGTCTCCATGCAACCCGTCTCTTTGAGGTCGCCTACAACAATTCCAAGCTCAACGGTGCGCGCGCACAGCGGCTGAACGAGTGCGGTGGCGAACTACAGGACGGTATCGCGAAGCTCATCGCCAAGCTGTCCGTGTCCGGCCAGTTCGCCGACGAGGAAGTGCGGTCAAGCTACGCGTACCCCGAAGGCTATGTGGCGAATCCGACGCTCGAAGAAAATCTCGCCGATCTTGAAAAAGAACTGGCCACACTTCGTGCATGCTTTCCAGAGCTCGCTACTGCCGACTACAATCGAGCTTTCGTTGAGCGCATTTGTCGGGGCGAGATCAAGCTCCCCGAAGGAGCCGAACGCTGGACGCTCATCCCGAAGTGGGAGACGCTGGTGGCCGACCTGCCTGCCGGCAGGCAGGCGTATGGCGAAGCGGTCGAGAAAGTACTCGCGATGATCGCGTCCAAGCGGAAGTTCTACAACTACCGTGACGGCCAGCTCGGAGCGAATCACCTGCGACAGCACGGAAAGTCGGTGGAAGGGTTCGGCAAGCTCGGCGACGAGCAGAAGGCAAATGGTCAACCTTGCGACATCCTCGTCGTTCCGGCACAGTTCGGTCTCCGTCACAAGGGTCGTTCGGTGCGCCTGGTACGTGAGGTCTTCACGGAGAGCGAGTTCGGTCTCGGTGCCTTCGCAATCGGCATCATGGTGCTCACCCATCCGGAACGTCTCGTTCAGTGGGAACAGCTCCATGTCGACTGCGCCGGTGACGAGTTCAGTTCGGACGCCGAAGGCGACTTCTCGTTCTCGCGCGCGCCGCTCTTCGTCTTCTACGACGGCAAGGTCAAGTTCTACGCCCGCTGGTACGACCGCGCCCGCGAGAACTGTGGTTCCGCTTCGGCCTTCGTCACGCAGCAACCTGCCTGCCGGTAGGCAGGTAAGCGACCCTTGCCCGCCCCTACCGAGCGGAACGTTTGGGCGGGAGGTCTTGTCCGCCTGAGGCGGATCCGCCTCCGGCGGAAATCCTTGGATCTTTTGATCCCGAGCCTGTCGAGGGATTGATTGATCTTTGAACCGCCCTCGGCGGTCGCAAAAATTGGGGCTATCCACAACACACCGTGGATAGCCCCTTTCCCATTTCCACATATTTTTTTGAGTGAAAGGTTGCTTTTGTACTATAATTGAGTGACATGTTTCTCCTTAGAAGACGCCCTCTTTACTCAAGTGAACGGTTCGCGCGGGGCAAGCGTCATGCCGTGTATTTTCTGATAGGAGCTCTCTCCCTGTTCCTTACAGGAGGTTGGCTTCTTTCGTGGGCATCCTATCGCAAGGAGATGACGATAGCGAGCATCCGCGTGTCCGGTGTTGATACATTTCCCGCAGAAAATGTCCGTGCGTTCGCAGAAGAGAAACTTTCCGGCGCATACTTCCGGTTCTGGAGCCGTGCGAATAGTTTTCTTTATCCCAAAAAAGCAATCGCCGAAGGGCTCTTCACGGCGTTTCCGCGTTTGGCACATGTCTCTGTTTTGCGCACAGGACTCCGCGAGATTTCCATCCAGGCAGAGGAGCGGGAGCCCTCCTATCTCTGGTGTGGCGAGACTCGTCCCGCGGAGGCAGGTCGCACGCCCTGCTACTTCCTTGACCCACAGGGTATCGCCTTCACCAGAGCGCCGTATTTCTCCGGGGGCGTTTATTTTGAGATCTACGGGCCATTTACGGGCCCCCGGACGCCCCCCGCGGCTTTCCATGAAGCGCCTATCGGGCGTTCCTTTTTCCCCACAGACGAGTGGCGGCGCGTCATCATGTTTAAGGATGCGCTCATAACCGCTGGTCTTTCTCCGGATACGTTGGTTGTAGAAACGTCAGGGGAGGCGTCATTTCTTTTCCCGAGCGGACTACGGATGGTATTTTCCCTGTCGCAAGATTTTGACGAAGCACTGCAAAACCTTTTTGCCGCAGTAGGCACTGCACCGCTTACTAAAGAAGCGTTTACGTTGCCTGAAAAGAACTCTTTTTCCTACGTAGATGTGCGGTTTAAGAACAGAATATTCTACAAATAGTTAAGAATGAAACTTAAAACGTGAATCTTGAAACATGAAATCTAAAAAAACCGACTACGGGAATTTGGGACTTGTGGTTTGATTGGTCATTCGGATTTGGTCATTGGAATTTCCTACCGTGCCTTACAAAAAACATACTCTCATCCACATAATCGCCTGGTCAGTTGCGGCCGCAGTGTCGGGGCTTGTATTCAGTGCGGGAATATCGTTTTTCATGGAGCATGTCTATGAGAACGCGGTCATCCCTGCGCGGCTTTTTGCGAGCGAACTTTTGAAAGGCATCGCAGACGGTAAAAGTGAAGGCATCGTAGACACGCCCCCTTTTCTTGCGCCGAAGGAAGGGGATGCGCCGACAGTGCTCGTCCCTACTAAAGGAAAGGCAGTTCGTGTTGATTTTGAGACAGGAGTCGTCACGCTTTTTAGCGAAGGGAAAGAGGTCGGTCGCTTCACTGCACGCACCCATCCGGATGAGTTTTCACCGTGGCGGGTTCTGCAGGGCACGTATACCGTGAGTGCACGCACAAACACGCATTATTCGCCGCTCGCGGGCGCGTCTTTCAAAGACGCGGTGCTTTTTGCAGAAAATGGGATGCTCCGCGCGGCGGAAGAAGGAGAGAAAAACTTGCCTGCACATGCAGGGTTTGCGCTCGCCGAGGCAGATGCACATGCGGTATTCACCTTTGCCGATGAGGCGACAAAGGTGCTTGTCTTGAACGAAGTGTCGGAGGCACGTGCACTTTCATACGCTCGTGCGCGGGAAGGTTTGAGTAAAGACACGCGCGCGCCGAAAGTGTCGGCGCGCGCGACGCTGGTCGCCGACCTTGATACGGGCGAGGTCTTTTTTGAAAAATCGGCTGACAAAGCGCTCCCGCTCGCTTCTCTTTCTAAACTTTTCACCATACTTGTCGCGCAAAACCTCATTACGCCGGAAACGCGCATCGCCGTCTCGCCGACATCATTTTATACGTACGGTGGAAATGGCGGGCTACGGGTGGGGGATGTATTTTCCCGCGATGAGCTTTTCTATCCGCTTATCATAGAGTCGTCCAACGATGCCGCCGAGGCGCTTGCCGAGGCGGCAGGGCGCGAGCCGTTCATCCGCGCGATGAACGACCTCGCGAAAACTTTAGGACTTACAAACACCGTTTTTGCCGACCCGTCGGGTCTTTCGCCGAAAAATATAAGCACGGCGCGAGACCTCTTTCTCCTGGCGCAAAATCTTCTGAAAGAACACGAGGACGTTCTCGCGCTTACCACGCTCGCCTCTTTTACCCTTCCTGCGGGAGACACGCGCGAGTGGTCGCGCACATGGCGGACAAACAACGAGTTTGTCCGAGATGGGCACGCTTATCTCCTCGGCTCTAAAAACGGCTACACCGACGAAGCCGCGCAGACCACGCTTTCGTTGTTCTCACTTCCCATAAGCGAGACAGAGGAGCGGCGCATCGCAGTGGTGCTCCTCGGGAGCGGCGCTAGAGAAGGAGACACGGAATCCCTTCTGCGCTTTGCGGACACAGGGACGCTTTACAGCAACCCTCATTTTGCGGAAACGTTTACAACACAAGCCAAAGAATATGCCCGGCGCGCGGACGCAGAGAATCCCGAGTTTCGCCTCGCATTTTTTCGCGCACCCGAAGGCGGGGGGAGCAGAGACACGTTTGCGCACCTTTCGGGCTTCAAGTCCTATGATGCTCTTTTTGCTGACGTAGAAGGCATCATAGGAGAGACGGGATACAACATTGTGGGAGAAGCCGCGCTTCGGACCCCCAAGGACTTTCTGCAAGAATTTTCAGTCGCGGGCGTTGATGTGGTGCATGTCGCGAATGCCCACGCAGGTGACTGGGGGCGGAGTGCATTTGGCGAATACGTGAGTATATTGAAACGTGCCGGTATTATCCCTGCGGGAGGAAGCGAAGGGGCGCTTGATAGGCGGGAAACGCCTGTCATCACGCGTGCCGGTATCTCCGTTGGATTTTTGAGTTTTTCTGATGCAGGTCCTGAATGGCTTGCCGAGGACGAATATCTCCCCTCTATACTTTCCGCAAAAGACCCGCATTTCGCAGAACGTATTAATACTGCGGCGAAGGGGAGTGACCACCTTGTTGTCGGCATCACACTTTCTGCCGGAGGCAGATCCTCCTCCCTCGGCCCGTCATCTGGCGGAGCCTCGCCTTTGGCGGGGCAGGCCGGAGGAGATGTTTCTTCAGATGCCGATGCACGGAAACGTGCGCTCGCGCATGCGGCAGTGAACGCAGGCGCGCGGGTAGTCATCGGGTTTTCTAAGACCGAGAATCCGGAAACGGAACAGTATCATGGCGGTGTCATTTTCTACGGACAAAAAGATTTTTCGCCACTCTCTGTCGTTTTTGGGAAAGACGGAGTGACGCGCGTTGCTGACGGAAAAGATGTCGCAGTGAAATAGAACAGACCTACTGCTTAAAAATTTTCGTAACGAAATTCCTGAATTTTGAGCGAGACGAAGGCAAAAATTTTGAATAATGCCAGTGGTATTTTGAGAAATTTTTGACCAGTCGCAGTCAAAATTCAGGAAAGTGCAGGAGAAAAATTTTTAAGCAGTAGGTCTAACATTTCAAAACGAGGATATGGGGTTGTTGGGACGAGAAAGCGAAAGCCAAATCTTTTCCTCCGAGCTTCAGTTTTTTAGCCACATTCAAAGTTCCCTATTCCACATTCCAACATGATATACTCCTCATATGAACGAACTGGTGCTCTACAGAAAATATCGTCCGCAAGGTTGGAAAGACGTGCGCGGACAAGAGCAGATTGTCTCTGCGCTCACTGCCGCCGCGCAGGCGAGCACCCCTGCTCATGCGTATCTTTTTGCCGGTTCACGCGGAACGGGGAAAACATCAGTCGCACGAATTTTCGCGCGGGAAATAGGGTGTGCACCGGAAGACCTGTATGAAATAGACGGCGCTTCAAACCGTGGCATAGACGACGTGCGCGAACTTCGCGAAGGGGTGAAGTCGCTCCCTTTTCGCTCCCCCTTTAAGGTCTACATCATAGACGAAGTGCATATGCTCACGAAGGAAGCGTTCAATGCGCTCCTGAAGACGCTTGAAGAGCCGCCGAAGCATGTAGTTTTCATCCTCGCGACGACCGACCCGGAAAAACTCTTGGACACCGTTGTCTCGCGGTGTCAGGTATTCAAATTCAAAAAACCATCACGTGCGCTGTTAAGCGAGCTTGCGATTGCTGTTGCAAAAAAAGAGGGAATCGGTTTAGAGCCCGCCGCGGCGGAGCTTGTGGCGCTTTTGGGTGATGGTTCATTCCGCGACGCCCACGGCGTGCTTCAGCATGTCTTGAATGCCCATGACGGTACAGGAAAGATAACCAAAGACCTCGTTGAGCGCGTGACAAACGCCCCCCGGTCGGTTTTTGTAAACGACCTCATTGAAGCCCTTGCCGCTCGCGATTTGAAAAAAGGACTTTCGGTGCTCGGTGCGCTTGCCGATACGCATGCCGATTTTACGCTCTTCGGAAAATTTCTTTTAGAAAAAATTCGCCTCATACTCCTTATGCGGTACCTGCCGGAAATGGAAAAAAAAGCGGTGGACGAACTTACTTCAGACGAACTGGCGCGCTTCATTGTCTTCGCGCGCGAAAAAAAGAAAGAAATAAACTCGCATACGCTCTTGGCGCTTCTTGAGGCTTACGCCTCTCTCGGTCGCGCGCATCTTCCCCATGTGCCTTTTGAGCTTGCGCTCCTGCGGCTTTTGGAAAATGAGCCAGTATAGATTATAGGTTCTCGCGTAAGAAACGCGCCGCCGTGTAGGACACGGCGGCGCATGAGAGGGGTATTAGTTGTGTACGCAGGTTTTGAACAAAGGACTCTCGTGATTTGGGTCGGCATTGAATGTATTGAAGAAGAGGAGAAAATGGACGAACTCATGTTGTTTCACCGTATTATAGCTATTTGTACGAACAACATTGAGTCCGTTAAAAAACCCCGCGCATCTGTGTTCGCCGCACGGGAACTCATTCGGTGCAAGGTAGAGCGCGACGAGAGACAGCGCTCCATGTGGAAACCCGGTGCACTCTTTCGTTTCCTCAAAGATGAGCGCGAAGTGTTCACGGAGCTCAGGAGTGATGCTCAATCCTTCGTGGTAAGGAACTGCACCTGTAGTGTCTTCAAAAAACGCCGGGAGCGCACTATCAAACGCCGCTTCCGGATAGGCGTTCTGAAATTTGAGGACAATCTGGTTTGGCGACCGAAAGACCCAGTGAGGACCCGCAGTAGGTGCAGGTGGAGGAACAGGCTCTTTCTCCGGTGGCTCCTCTTCCCATGGCACGAGACGGTAGTCGTCCACATCGTCTGTGAAAAGTACCGAAAGCTCGTTTGGTTTCTTCGCGCTCTTTTTTTCATACGCTGTTGCGTAGAACCTATCCATGAGATTTTCTTTCAAGATATCGTCAAGAAAGAATCCTGCTTCCGCAACGCCCTCCTTTACTATACTGAATGTCCCCGTGTCGTTTTCTATCCCAAACGGTTGTGAGTCGCACGCGCCGAGAAAAAGTGTTGCGCAGAAAATGCAGAGTAGAATACGGATGCACATGGAGCGCTCCTCTTGGGTAGCATGTAGCGTATCAAGAAATCACGTCTCTTTTCCACAATAATTGTGTATTTAAAAACATGATTTGTCAAGTAACCGTATTTTTCTCTCGCTCTTGACACTCTATTTATTTCTTGCTACTATCACCTTCAGTTCAGCAGTCTAGTTCCACCCCACAACCAATAACCACCTATGGAGGTTGTCATGCAGACAGAAAACGCTTTTGGTCCGACCATTCTCGCCTTCCGACGCACGTTCGTCGGAGTCCAGGTCGCACGGTTGCTCATGCTTCTGCCGGAACAGGTCAGCGCGCGATATGCGGACAAGCACCCGGAACTCTCCCGCACCGAAGTCCAAGCGCGGCACTGCGAGATGGTACGTTTCCTCTTCGTCGCGGCCACGCACGAGGGCGACCTGACGCCGAGTCCCGTGGTGGACGAGGTGTGGCACAACTTCGTGCTCTTTACGAAGCTCTACGCCCCGTGGTGCAACGAGCATCTCCTCGGTGTCATGGTTCACCACGATCCGTGCATCGGTCTGCGCTCCACGGAAGAAGCGGCAAGCTCGCTCCAGACGGCCGAGCTCATGCAGAGCCTCGGTGGTGACGCGGAGTTCTGGCCTGTGGTCATGAGCGAGCGCCCCTGCGGTTCAAGCACCTGCAAGAAGCTCGTCTAAGACGAGCACACACGAGAGCGAGCGGAACGAAAGTTCCGCTCGTTTTTTGCAACAGACCTACTGCTTATTTGACGCACACACTTTTTTTGTGTATCATCACCGTGCTCTGTTCTGCGCAGAGAGACCTGCTTGTGTTCGTGTCTAAAAACCCAGGGAAAGGAATACACGCTTATGGTAAAGATAGCAACACCACATAAGTCGCTTTTGGATACGTTTCTTACGCCAGCGCTTCGTGTTGAACTTGGCGCACGGACAACAAGGAACGGGTTTCGTTTGTCTGATATTGTAAAATCTGGCATTGAAAATCCCGACAGTAGCATCGGCATCTATGCGCCAGACGCGCATTCTTACGCGGTGTTCAGCCCCCTGTTCCTTCCTGTGATTGTTGAATATCACGGATACGACGTTGAAAAATCTGCACACAAACACGACCTAGATATATCAGTGTTGCATCTTCCGCCACTTGATCCAGAAGGTCGCTTCATTGTTTCTACTCGCGTGCGTGTGGGAAGAAACTTGAAAAATTTTCCGCTTGTACCCGGCATCTCTGATATGCAACGAAAAGAAGTGGAGCGAAAGACCGTGAGTGCGCTTCGTACATTGAAAGGGGGTCTTGCGGGAACATACTATCCGCTCACAAGAATGTCAGAAAAGGCTCGGCAAAAACTTGTGTCAGACCATTTTCTTTTCAAGCAAGGAGATCGGTTTCTTGAAAGCGCGGGAGCAAATCGTCACTGGCCGTCAGGGCGAGGGATTTTTCACTCAAAAGACAAACGGTTTCTCGTGTGGGTCAACGAGGAAGACCACCTGCGCATTATCTCTATGGAAACAGGCGGCAACCTACTTTCCGTGTTTGAGCGCCTCGTCCGGGCAATAAAAACACTTGAAGAAAAACTCGTCTTTGAGTATTCTCCGCAACTCGGCTATATTTCCAGTTGTCCGACGAACCTTGGTACCGCTATGCGTGCAAGCGTTCACGTGAAGCTTCCCCGCTTAAGCGCGCAAAAAAACTTTAAAAAGATTTGCGCTGACCTCGGTTTATCTGTCCGTGGGTTACACGGAGAACACTCGGAAAGCAAAGAAGGCATATTTGATATTTCAAACAAACGCCGACTGGGTATTTCTGAAGTGGAAATCGTGAAGCAACTTCACAAGGGGGTTGAACGTCTCATTCATCTTGAACAAAAACTCTGAAAAAAGACAGGCGATGCCGGGCACGAGTGCCCGGCATTTTTTTGTCTTGAGAAAGCCATTGATTTTTCCTCGTTTTTTCGGTAGAATTATAAGACCTACTGCTTAAAAATTTTCGTAACGAAATTCCTGAATTGTGAGCGAGACGAAGGCAAAAATTTTGAATAATACCGGTGGTATTTTGAGAAATTTTTGACCAGTCGCAGCCACAATTCAGGAAATTGCAGTAGAAAGGTTTTTAAGCAGTGGGTCTATAGAAGTTTTGTGTTTTTCCACCTTGATGGTTGGGTTCAAGGTGTGTGTAACAATTGGGGGGTCGTCTAATGGTAGGACATGGGACTTTGAATCCCATAATGAAGGTCCGATTCCTTCCCCCCCAGCAACCGAGCGTAGAGCGAGGGAGTACTGAGGCCAGTAGGCCGAATGTGCCAAATTGAGATAGGTTCGGACTCCGAGGAGTGTATCCTATAAACATATGGCATCAATTGATGATTTTCAGACGCTCGATATAAGAGTTGGGAAAATAGTTGAAGTCAATGATTTTCCTGAGGCAAAGAAACCCGCCTATAAATTGAAGATAGATTTTGGTACTGAAATTGGAATTAAGAATTCCTCTGTTCAAATCGTTGCCCTGTATGCCAAAGATGAACTTGTAGGTAAGCTTGTGCTCGGGGTAGTTAATTTTCCCCCTCGCAAAATTGGTCCATTCGAGTCAGAAGTGCTCACTCTCGGCATTCCTGATGCAGAAGGAAAAGTTATATTGATTACTCCTGACAAGAACAGTGCAATTTTAGGCGGAAAGCTATTTTAAATTCATTTCGAAGCGCCTCAAAAAAACAACATGGCTAAATCAAGAGAAGAAATAGAAGTTGTTTTTCTTGAAATCAATCGAGGCGAGATCGAAAAAAAATTACTCAAAATTGGAGCTCACAAAGTGAGGGATTATTTCTACAAGCACTCATCTTTTGATTATCCAGATTATCGACTAGACAATGATAACAGCTGGATACGACTTCGTGATGAAGATGGAGAGATTGTGCTTGCATATAAAAAGAGATTGGGCGTTACTTCCCAAGACGGGAGCACCAATGACACAGGTATGGAAGAAATAGAGATAACCGTCGGTAATTATGAGAATACGAAAGTTTTTCTTGGGAAAATAGGTCTGGTAGAGAAACACGAGGCAGAAAAGAAGCGCTCACGATGGCAAAAAAATACTACCGTTTTTGACATAGATACATGGCCGGCCATCCCTACCTTCTTGGAAATTGAAGGGACAAATTGGGGAGACATAGACGTTGCCACTGAGTTACTTGGTTTTGATTCCAAAGAAAGAAAAATATGTTCCGTGAATCAAATATATAAAATATACGGTATGGATGTAAATGATTATCAAAAAATCAGTTTTGATGGGTTGGTGAAGAAGAAGGTAAATTAGGGAGTGGGACGGATACAACGACCCCCGCCGAGACGCCTCACTGTGCTACGCTGAAAGTACTCAAAGAACCCTTATGGGGTCTCGCCCTGTGGGGTTCGGAACCGAGTCAGTCAGCCACCATAGATAGCTTGATTCGATCGCCTCGGGTAAAATTCTCGTACGGCATGTGTCCGCGTTGGTTAGTTGGAATGGGTAATTACTCAACTATTGTACCGCGCGGATATTTGTCGTTTCAGCCTTGTTTTACAAGGCTTTTTTGATTAAAGATTGCACTTGAGGGTAGAATTCGGGGAACTAAATTTGACATTATTCATAAGATAGTTTATGCTGTGGATTGAGTACCGTGCCAAAATTTGGCTGTGGTGTTAAGTCACAGTCGGTAACTTGTCCCTTGACAACAAAGAAGGAGGTAATCAATGACGAGAATCATAATTGCCACACTTGTACTCATGCTGGTCGGGTATCTCCTCTACGGGGTCCAAAGGGTGTGGCGACGGTCCCGTAAAAAGGATGAGCTTGAAGCGGTGGAAACCGAAGGTGAAGTGCTCAAGTTTGATGAGCAGATTGTTCGTGAACAGAGGGCGCAAAGGCTCCGCCGTGAGGACCTGAAGAGCCAGGACTAAACACCAGAAGACACACTCCAAAGAAGGCGCGTTTCTGCACTAGTGTAGGCAACTCAAATTTCCAACAAATAACAGGAAGGAGACAAACATGAGATTCCTGAACGCGAAAACGATCATTGCCGTAGTGGCGCTAATCGTGCTATTCATCGTCTCGCCAATGATGTTTGGCATCAACTATGCCGGCTATCGGACAGTCATTCAGTATCCGTCCGGGACGCTGGAGGTGAGGTTTTCTCCAGGCCTGTACGTTCAGTGGTTTGGGCATGTCGAGGAATATCCCGATATCCTCACGTTTGATTTCGACAAGAATCCAGCAAAGGAAGCCACCATCAATCAACCCGGAATCGAGGTGCGGTATCAGGATGGTGGCACGGGCACCATCTTCGGGCAGGCGCGGTTTAATCTGCCCAATGATATTGTGTCCATGGTGGCACTCCACAAAGCATTCCGAAATCCAACAGGCGCTGCCTACAAGCTCATCAAGCCGGAGACGGAGCAGTCGGCGAACTTGACCGCCGGACTCATGTCCTCCGAAGAGGCGTATACGGAAAAGCGCGGCACCTACATTGAGTGGGTGCGCTCGCAAGTCCAGCGGGGTAGATACCGAACCAAACTGGAACAACGTCATGACGAAGAGCAGGGCACTGGCCGGCGTGTCATTCGCAATGTCCCCGTGATTGATTACGGCAAAGATGGCTTGCCGCAACACCTGGATAATGACCTCAAAGTGTACAACATCACCGTTTCCGGTTTTCAAGTGACGGACTGGAACTTTGAGCAAAAGACCCTCGGCCAGATTGCCGCGAAGCGCGAAGCCACGATGGGCATCATCACGGCAAAAGCGAATGCCGAGCGCGCAAAGCAAGACGCGATTACCGCCGAAGAGCAGGGCAAGAAGGACGTTACCGTTGCCCAGTACGTAAAGGAGCAGGACAAAGTCAAGGCGGTCGTTGACGCGCAAAAGTTGAAAGAAGTTGCCGTTATTGGAGCCGAGCAGTTGGTGAAAGTCGCCGAGCAAGCGAAACTCGAGGCAGAACAGAAGAAGCTCGCCGCCCGGGAATATAAGCAGGAGCAGATCTTGCGCGGTGAGGGTGATGCCGAGCGTAAGCGGCTTGTGCTTCAAGCCGATGGCGCGCTCGAGCAGAAGCTGGAGACTTACGAGGCCGTTATGGCAAAGTTTGCCGTGGAGTTTGGTAAGCAGAAATGGGTTCCAGAAATTCAGTTCAACTCGGGTGCGCAACAAACGCAACAAAATGGGACAAGCGGCAACGAGGCCGCGAATCTCATCAATTTGCTCACCGCGCAGGCTCTGAAGAGCCTCAATCTTGACATGACAGTGCCGCGAAGTAAAAGTACGGCGCCGGACACGTCTACGCGCTAATTCGTCTGAACCATCTTCATTTCCCGCCCGAGATAACTCCGGGCGGGATTTTTTATTGGAATCATGGGTGGAATCATGGGGACTGTCACGATTCTTTTATTAAATCTATGGTGTACTATTAACATCGTCAATCGTGAGGTAAAATCATGACACGCATTTTTTAAAACAACCGTAATCACCCCAAATTTACAAAAATGAAAAACACACTTTATGGAGTTATGGTTACCGGTGTGGTTCTTGCCGCAGGGGTTTTTGTGTTGAACTCGTACATGTATGATGAGAAGCAGGGAGAGGGGTTACCGCAGGATTTCCGAGCCGTTACGTTCACCTTGAGTGGCGAGCCGGTGACCCTTGTGGACGGGGTTGCACAGGTACAGACACCGTTTACCGGCGCATCTATAACCACCGTGCGCTATTTCGGAAACGAGGTGACGCATGATGTTGATGGTGACGGTGTGGATGACGTGGTGTTTCTCGTCACGCAGGATGCGGGTGGTAGCGGCATATTCTTCTACGCAGTCGGTGCCCTTAAGAGAGAGGGTGGCTATATCGGTACCAGTGGTGTGCTCCTTGGCGACCGGATTGCGCCCCAAACCACAGAAAAGGGCGAGGGGAGAATGGTTATCGTAAACTACGCTGACCGAGCGCCCGGGGAGCCGATGGCCGCGCGGCCCTCAATAGGGAAAAGCATCTGGCTCCTCTTGGATACGCAGACGCTACAGTTTGGCGAGGTGGTCAGAGATTTTGAAGGGGAATCATTGTAACAGCAACTCTATGTAACGCAGAATTTCTCTATGGAAATCAAAGAGGTAAAACCAGAAGAGTGGAAAAAAGTGAGAGATTTATATCTTGAACTTTTGAAAACCGACCCGACGGCATTTGTTGATGAATACGATGAGATTGCCTTGAAGACAGAGGAAGAGTGGCGCAAGGGTTTCCAAAGAAAAGGCAAAACCCTTGTTGCTGTTGATGGGGATAGATTTGTCGGTATGGGCTGTGTCACTTTTTACGATGAGCTCCCGGGCATCCCTGTTTTCCACAAGCTCGGTGTTTTACCTGAATATCGGGAGAGGGGAATAGGAACAAGGATTGTTGAGGCCAGAGAAAACTGGGCACTCTCTGAAGGCGCGAAGAGAGTGAGGCTCTATGTCATTGCTGACAGAAAAAAGACAATAGAGTTTTCAGAAAAGAACGGGTACAAGGTTACGGAAATCTTAAAAAACAACTCCCAAAGAAAAGACGGCACGTTTGTGGACGTGGTAATTATGGAGAAAGATTTGTCCTAATCCAAACTTTGCGCCTATGGTTTTCAAAATAAGGGGGTATTTCCGCCGGAGGCGGAACCTCAACCGTAATCGTAGCGCACTTATAATATATTGTCAATTATACACTAAAGTTTTTTGCAAGGTGGATACTTTCCTTTTTGCCCCCGAAATGTTCGTTTCTTTACGAAGGATAGAAAATGGACGTATAATAGAGGTATTAGGAAGGGAGTGTGGCACCGTCACAAGACGAAAGCAGAGGCGGAAGCCTCTGAAGAGCATTATGAATAATTGAACAGTTGCATGAGCAGTATATCAACACAGGCCCTTGACGGTTTAAAAAGAGAATTAGAAAGAGAACAAGACGCTCTTCGGGGAAAAGAGCGCGATCTGGAGAAGAAGAAATTAGACCTTGAAGAGAAAAAGCGGGACCTACAGAAACTAGAAGCAGAGGTTCAGGGTCTGCAGCGGGAAGTTGACGAGATACGGGGGCACATGAGCCAGACCAAAGGAGAGCTCGAACGGATGTCACAGGAAATACAGGAGCTCGCAAAGCAAGACAAAAAATAGCCACATGTGTATCAGTCAACCTGAAAACTATGTCACAAGAAGGAGCCCCCCAAAAAGAATATCTAGAGACAGGGCTAGAGCGTATTCCCACCACAGAGGAGGTGCGCACAGTTTTTGAGCAGTTGCTCGAGGGTAAAGAGTTTGAAGAGGCAAGAAAACACGAGGACGAAAAAGGTCTTTGGCTGTGGGAGATAATAGTGAAAGGACAAGACGGCAGTTATTCCGAGTATGCGTATGTGAGAAAAGGGCGGTATGCCCCACTGCCTGGCAAGTCCCGCGGCATAGAGGCACGAGATACGGCTGTCTGTGTTGCATTCTACGATGCGGACGGAATGCCCGGAGGAGGAGAAACGGTTGCGCGCCTTGAAGAAGGAGCATGGAAGATTCTCTTGTAAGCACCTAGCGCCCCTGAATTAGCACTCTAACTGCAACCTTTCACTTCTTCAAGAATACTTGTTTTGGACTTTTGAATGTGAGCCACTTTCGCTCTCTGTTGTTGAGCCTGCGCACTGCATGGGCGAGTTCTCTTGGAGTGATCAGGTTGAAGTCGAGAGATTTCGGGAAATACTGAC